>ENA-OQJX01000450-OQJX01000450.1-human-gut-metagenome-genome-assembly--contig:-NODE-450-length-22031-cov-2.891253_pt1 | contig 22031 bp, 19 predicted proteins | sample MGYA00242615_ERZ504782 | MGnify/ENA primary metagenome ERZ504782 (study PRJEB26092, sample SAMD00036354) | human gut metagenome | host: Homo sapiens | study: EMG produced TPA metagenomics assembly of... | reverse complement strand
TTCTTTTTCTTGTCAACGATAGCGTCAATAACCGCAACCGCAGTGATGTTTACGATATCGCGTACGGAAGCTTCACAATCAGTGAAATGGATAGGTTTGTTCAATCCCATTTGTATCGGGCCGATTACCTCAGTTTCACTCATAGACTGAATGAGCTGGTAGGTAGCATTGGCGGAACTTAGATTCGGGAATACTAACGTGTTTACTTCTTTACCTTTCAAACGTGTGAAGGGATATTTCTCATCACGTAATTTAGTGTTCAGTGCAAAATTGACCTGCATCTCACCATCTATAGCCAGTTCCGGATATTCTTTCTGCATGTAGTCCACCGCATCATGTACTTTAGCCGGGCTGCCTTCTGTATCTGAGCCGAAGTTGGAGTAAGACAGCATGGCCATTGTCGGAGTGTGATTAAAGAATTCTACCGTTTTCTTTGACAATTTAGCGATGTCAATCAGCGTGTCGGTGTCCGGGTGACGGTTAATCAGAGTATCGGCTACAAAGTAAGTACCTTTCTTTGAATTCAAGATATGCATTGTACCGAAATGTTTATATTCCGGTTGGATGCCGATAACTTCTTTCGCTACCTTGATCGTGTTGGAATATTTGGTATATAGTCCGGTGATGAATGCATCGGCCTCTCCCGTTTCAACCATCATCATACCAAAGTAGTTACGCTCGAACATTTTGTCGTTGGATTCCTGGAGGTTGGCTCCTTGGCGTGCGCGTTTTTCCGAGAGGATGCGAGCATAACGTTCACGACGTTCAGCTTCACGGTCATGACGAAGGTTGATGATTTCAATTCCTTCCAAGCTCAGATCCAGTTCTTTTGCCAGTTTCTCGATGCGCTCGTCATTACCTAATAGGATAGGATGGCAGATTCCTTCGGCTTTGGCTTCTACTGCAGCTTTTAACATGGTAGGATGGATACCTTCGGCAAATACTACTCGCTGTGGGGCGCGACGGGCTGTTTCGTAAAGTTGACGGGTTAATTTGCTTTCTTGTCCCATCAATTCGCGCAGCCGGGTCTTGTAGGCTTCCCAGTTGGTGATGTTTTTGCGTGCCACTCCTGATTCCATTGCTGCTTTTGCCACAGCCATGGAAACTTCGGTAATTAAACGAGGGTCAACCGGTTTCGGGATGAAATAATCAGGACCGAAAGTAAAATTATTCACATGGTAGGCTTCGTTCACTACGTCGGGAACAGGTTGTTTTGCCAAATCGGCGATAGCATGCACGGCAGCCAGCTTCATTTCTTCATTGATAGCTTTGGCCTGAGTATCCAAAGCTCCGCGGAAAATATAGGGGAAACCAATTACGTTATTGATCTGGTTAGGATAGTCTGAACGTCCGGTAGACATCAGTACATCGGGGCGGGATGCCATGGCATCTTCGTAAGAGATTTCCGGAGTCGGATTGGCTAATGCGAATACGATAGGATGATCTGCCATGCTGCGGACCATATCCTGAGTCAACACATTACCTTTTGATAGTCCTAAAAATACATCTGCGCCTTTGATGGCTTCTTCCAATGTATGTACATCGCGACGGTCAGTAGCAAAAAATTTCTTACTTTCTGTCAAGTTAGGACGGTCACTGGTAATCACGCCTTTGCTGTCTAGCATCAAAATGTTTTCTTTCCGTGCTCCTAATGCTACGTACAGTTTTGTACAGGAAGTGGCTGAAGCTCCGGCACCATTTACTACGATTCTTACATTTTCAATTTTCTTTCCGGCAACTTCCAATGCATTTAATAAGCCGGCGGATGAAATGATAGCTGTACCGTGTTGGTCATCATGCATTACTGGGATATCCAGTTCTTCTTTCAGCCGGTTTTCTATCTCGAAACATTCGGGAGCCTTGATATCTTCCAGATTGATACCTCCGAAAGTGGGAGCGATGGCCTTTACTGCCTGAATAAATTTTTCAGGGTCTTTCTCATTCACTTCGATGTCAAAAACATCAATACCTGCATAGATTTTGAAAAGCAATCCTTTACCTTCCATGACAGGCTTTCCGCTCAATGCACCTATGTCGCCTAGTCCTAAAACGGCTGTACCATTAGAAATAACGGCTACTAAGTTGCCTTTCGCAGTATAGTCGTATGCAGTTTGTGGGTCTTTCTCTATTTCCAGACAAGGCTCAGCTACTCCGGGAGAGTAAGCCAGTGACAGGTCTGTTTGTGTGCTGTACGGTTTTGTCGGTACAACTTCAATCTTTCCGGGCTTGCCTTGCGAGTGGTATAGCAAAGCAGCTTCTTTGGTAATCTTGACCATAATCTTTTTCTTTTAATTAGATGTCGTTTTAAATTGGTGGCAAAAATACAAATAAAATTATAATTTGAAGTCTAAAGAGTGTAAAATGATGTCGAATTGATGATTTTTAAAGTATTAGTTTTGATCAGTGTGAAAATCAGATTTCATTCTTTCGTGTTTTGTAGGACAAAGATAGTGAAAAAATAGTTTCATTCATGTCCGTATTATGTATGAGTTATAGTATGGTTTACTTGTTTAGATCTGGAAACAGATTGAATATATGTGAAATATATTTTACATAATCAGTATCCTTCTATTGCGCACGTTATTTATAGTTAAAGCTAATGGGCTAAGCGAACAAATGCCGGAAAAATGACTAATTTTGCGGCAGTAAAAACTAATTGGGTTCAAAAAGTTTTCTATAAACCTCTGTTAATTCGATAAATAAGTAAAGTTCAATAATATTAGTTATGAAGATGACAGTAAATAGTATGAAATGTTTTTCATGGAGCCGCCTTGCGATATTTACGGCGGCAATGGCCGTTTTAAGCAGTTGTGGAGGCGGTCAGAGCGGTATGAAGTTGGGTGATGACGAGTTTACCGTCGTGGCTGTACAGTCTACAGCCAGCCAGCAGTCTACTTCTTATCCCGCTACCATCAAAGGTGTTCAGGATATCGAGGTGCGTCCTCAGGTTTCCGGCTTTATCGTAAAGCTTTGTGTAGACGAAGGTGCAACGGTAAAGAAAGGTCAGGCACTCTTTCAGATCGATCCTACACAGTATGCGGCTGCCGAACGTCAGGCAAAAGCTGCTGTAGAGATGGCAAAATCGAATGTCAATACGCTGACTTTGAACGAACAACAGAAGAAAAATTTGTATGATAAGAAAATTATCAGTGATTTTGAGTATCAAAGCGCAGTAGACCAATTGCTTTCTGCAAAAGCCAGTTTGGCACAAGCTGAGGCTCAGTTGACCAGCGCTCGTCAGAATTTAGGTTTCTGTACAGTGACCAGTCCTTCAGATGGTGTGGTGGGTACATTCCCGTATCGTATTGGTAGTTTGGTGAGTCCTTCGGTTACACAACCGTTAACTACCGTGAGTGAAATCGGTGAAATGTATGTGTATTTCTCTATGACTGAAAAGCAGTTGTTGGGTTTAACAAGAGCCGGTGGCACACTGAAAGAACAACTGGAGAAGATGCCGGCTGTGAAATTGGAGTTGGCTGACGGTACGATGTATACTGAAGAAGGTAAGATTGACGCTGTAAGTGGTGTTATTGATCAGACTACCGGTTCGGTAAGTATGCGTGCCGTTTTCCCGAACAAACAGCTTGTATTGCGTAGTGGTGGTATGGCTAATGTAATTTTCCCTTATACTATGGAGGATATTATTTTGATTCCTCAGTCGGCTACACAGGAAATTCAGGACAAAAAGTTTGTTTATGTGCTTCAGTCGGATAATACATTGAAGCATACTGAGATCAAGGTATCGAATTTGAGTGACGGTAAGAATTATATTGTTACCAGTGGTTTGAAGCCCGGCGATAAAATTGTAGTTGAAGGTGTACAAACGTTGAAGGACGGACAAACAATTACTCCGATTACTCCGGAACAGAAAGAGGCGAAATATCAACAACACCTGAAAGATCAGAAGGAAGGAAATATTGCCACGGCCTTTAAATAATCAAAAATAAACAGATTAACTTCGTTTATATAAATAAGGTATATAGAGAATGAAACTAGATAGATTTATTAACCGTCCGGTGCTATCAACGGTAATCTCCGTCTTGATAGTTATTCTGGGTATCATCGGACTTGCTACATTGCCGGTTACGCAATATCCGGATATTGCACCTCCTACGGTGCAGGTACGTGCCACCTATACCGGTGCGAACTCCACAGCTGTATTGAATTCGGTCATTGCTCCGTTGGAAGACCAGATAAACGGCGTGGAGAACATGATGTATATCCAGTCATCAGCATCCAATAACGGTGCTGCCGATATTAACGTTTACTTTAATCAGGGAACAGATCCGGATATGGCGGCTGTTAATGTGCAGAATCGTGTTTCTATGGCACAAGGATTGTTGCCTGCTGAAGTAACCAAAGTGGGTGTGACTACTCAGAAACGCCAGAACTCCATGTTGATGGTCTTTTCATTGTATGATGAAACCGACTCGTATAATATCGAGTTCATTGAAAACTATGCTAATATTAACTTGATTCCTGAAATCAAGCGTGTAAAGGGGGTAGGTGACGCTAATGTGTTGGGACAGGATTATTCTATGCGTATCTGGTTGAAACCGGATGTGATGGCACAGTACAAACTGGTTCCTACTGATGTTTCGGCAGCATTGGCCGAACAGAATATTGAGGCGGCTCCGGGACAGTTCGGTGAACGTGGTGATCAGACTTTCCAATATACGATCCGTTATAAAGGACGTTTGCAGCAAACAAATGAATTTGAAGATATTGTTATCAAGGCCTTGCCGGATGGTAATGTACTTCGTTTGGGAGATGTAGCCGATATAGAATTAGGGCGTCTGGCTTATACATTCAATAATACGGTAAATGGCCACAAGGCTGTATCTTGTATCGTTTATCAGATGGCAGGTACTAATGCTACCGAAACTATTTCTAATTTGGAGGAAGTGCTTGCAAAGGCACAGGAATCACTGCCGACAGGTTTGAATATCAATATTGCCCAAAATGCCAATGACTTCTTGTTCGCTTCTATCCATGAGGTAATTAAGACATTGATTGAAGCATTTATTTTGGTGTTTATTGTGGTATATATCTTCTTGCAGGATATGCGTTCAACACTGATTCCGGCTATTGCCATTCCGGTGGCGCTGGTGGCTACTTTCTTTGTGCTGAAACTGATTGGTTTCAGTGTGAACCTGCTGACTCTTTCGGCGATGGTGCTTGCCATTGCGATTGTGGTCGATGATGCCATTGTCGTCGTCGAGGGGGTTCATGCCAAGTTGGATCAGGGATATAAGTCTTCCCGTGAGGCTTCTATTGATGCCATGAGCGAATTGGGTGGCGCTATCGTTTCTATTACATTAGTCATGATGTCTGTGTTCATTCCGGTAAGTTTCATGGGAGGTACCGCTGGTACGTTTTATCGTCAGTTTGGTATCACTATGGCTATCGCTATAGGTTTCTCTGCTTTAAATGCGTTGACTTTGTCACCAGCATTGTGCGCTATTTTCTTGAAACCGCATGATGAAGGACATGGAACAAAGAAGATGACTCGTGTGGAACGATTCCATACAGCCTTTAATGCGGCTTATGATTCTATATTGAAGAAGTATAAGAAGCATGTAGTGTTCTTTATCCATAAGAAATGGTTGTCATTCGGGTTGGTTACCGCTTCTATCATTTTGTTGGTATTCTTTATGAAGGTTACTCCGACGGGCATGGTGCCTAATGAAGATACCGGTACCATTATGGGTGCAGTGACACTGCCTCCTGGTACTTCACAGGAACGTGCAATGGAAATCTTAAACCGTGTAGACAGCTTGGTGGCTGCCGAACCGGCTGTAGATTCCCGCACGGTGATTTCCGGTTTCGGTTTTATTGGTGGTCAGGGTCCTTCTTACGGTTCTATCATTATTAAACTGAAAGATTGGGAAGAACGTTCCATGATGCAGAATTCGGATATTGTGGTAGGTACGTTGTTTATGCGTGCACAGAAGATCATCAAGGATGCGCAGGTATTGTTCTTTGCTCCTCCTATGATTCCGGGTTATTCGGCATCCAGTGATATCGAGTTGAATATGCAGGATAAGACCGGTGGAGACTTGAATCATTTTTATGACGTTGTTTTGGACTATATGGATGCGTTGAAGGCACGTCCCGAAATTAATTCGGCTCAGACTACCTTCAACCCGAACTTCCCCCAATATATGTTGGATATTGATGCTGCTGCTTGTAAAAAGGCAGGTATCAGCCCCAGTGATATTCTAACTACCATGCAGGGATATTTCGGTGGTTTGTATGCTTCTAACTTCAACCGTTTCGGTAAGATGTATCGTGTTATGATTCAGGCGGAACCCGAAGCAACTAAGAATCTGGAATCTTTGAATAGTATCAAGATACGTAATGGGAATGAGATGGCTCCTATTTCCCAGTTCGTTTCTGTCAAGAAAGTATATGGACCGGATGTTATCAGCCGTTTCAATCTTTATACTTCTATCAAAGTGATGGTGGCTCCTGCCAGTGGCTATACTTCCGGACAGGCTTTGCAGGCTATTGCGGAAGTTGCCAAAGAGAATTTGCCTACCGGTTATGGTTATGAGTTGGGAGGTATGGCTCGTGAAGAGGCATCTACCAGTGGCAGTTCCACAGGTATCATCTTCATTCTGTGTTTTGTATTCGTTTACTTGTTGCTAAGTGCACAGTATGAAAGTTACATTCTGCCCTTGTCCGTATTGCTTTCAGTACCGTTCGGTCTGTTGGGTAGTTTCCTGTTTGTAAACGGATTTGCAGCATTGGGAAATATTCCGGCTTTGAAGATGATTTTAGGAACCATGTCAAATGATATTTATATGCAGATTGCATTGATCATGTTGATGGGTTGTGGCGAAGAATGCCATTCTTATTGTAGATGTTTGCTTTGGATCGCCGTAAGCAGGGAATGAGTATTTCCTGGGCTGCGGTCTTGGGTGCGGCGGCCCGTTTGCGACCGATCTTAATGACCTCATTGGCCATGATTGTAGGTTTGATTCCGTTGATGTTGGCTATGGGAGTTGGTGCTCATGGTAACCGTACTTTGGGAGCTTCGGCTATTGGTGGTATGTTGATTGGTATGATTTTCCAGATCTTTATCGTACCCGTATTGTTTGTGGTATTCCAATGGTTACAAGAGAAATTCAAACCGATTGAGTGGGAAAGTGTGGACAATACAGAGGTTGAACCCGAAATTGAACAATACACCCGTAAATGAACAGAAGAACAATGAAAAAGATAATAGGATTATGTTGCGCGACGTTTTTATTAAGCGGTTGCCACATCTATAAATCATACGATCGCCCCGAGTCGATAGATGCCACAGGCATCTATCGTGACCCGGTTGCCGCCAACGATACATTGGCTGCTAACGATACAACCAATATGGGTAACTTGTCATGGAAGGAAATTTTCCGTGATCCGAAATTGCAGATGCTGATTGAAGAGGGATTGGCAAACAATGTAGATATGCAGGCTGCTATCCTGCGTGTGAAGGAGGCGAAGGCGTTATTGACATCAGCTCGCTTGTCTTATCTCCCTTCTTTGGCCCTTGCCCCACAAGGTTCGTTGACTAGTGTGGACAAAAGTACTCCTGTAAAGAACTATACTTTACCTGCTTCTGCAAGTTGGGAAGTTGATTTGTTCGGCAAATTGCTGAATGCCCATCGTGGCCAGAAAGCATCTTATTTGCAAAGTAAGGCCTATCAGCAGGCAGTGCGTTCACAGTTGATTGGTGGTATAGCCAATGCTTATTATTCTTTATTGATGCTCGACCGTCAAGTCAGTGTGACCGAGCAGAATGTGGCGTTAATGAAAGAAACAGTGCGCACTATGGAAGCAATGAAGGAAGCCGGTATGACTACCGAAGCTGCTGTGGCACAGAGCAAGGGGACTTATCATCAGACGGAGGCTTCATTGGCTGACTTGAAACGTCAGGTGCGCGAAACTGAGAATTCTATTTCCGTATTGTTGGCAAAGGCTCCCCAGAATATAGATCGTGGAACATTAGAAGAACAAGTGATGCCTGCAGATTTGGCTGTGGGAGTTCCTTTACAGTTGCTTGAGAACCGTCCCGATGTAAAAGCGGCAGAATTGGCATTAGCTAGCGCTTATTATACTACCAATCAGGCGCGTTCCGCTTTTTATCCCAGTGTCAATATTACAGGTACTTTGGGATGGACTAATGGTTCCAATGGTACAGTGATTTCTAATCCTGCCGTTATGCTTTGGAATGCTATCGGCTCATTGACTCAGCCCATTTTCCAGCGTGGAAAATTGATAGCCAATTTAAAAGTATCGAAAGCGGAAGAACAGATTGCCAAGATGAATTATCAGCAGACTATTCTGGAAGCTGGTAAGGAAGTAAGTGATGCTTTGTTCCTGTATGATACGGCAGACAAAAAGTTGAGTGAGCACCAGGCACAGGTTTCCGAAATGCAAAAAGCGGTGGAGATGAACAATGATTTGTTTCAGGCGGGAAAGGCCACTTATCTGGAAATCATTACTGCACAACAGTCATTGCTGAGTGCACAGTTGAACGAAGTATCCGATACTTTCCAGCGTATGCAGGCTGTTATCAATCTGTACAGCGCATTGGGCGGTGGACGTGAATAATTAACCTTAAAAATAATATGAATATGATTAGTCCGTTAGCTTATGTAGACCCGTCAGCAAAAATCGGGAAAAACGTAACTATTCACCCGTTTGCCTACATTGATAAGAATGTGGAGATAGGTGATGATAATGTAATCATGCCCAACGCCAGCATTATGAGCGGCGCACGCATCGGTAACGGAAATACCATTTATAACGGAGCTGTAATTGCTGCTACTCCGCAAGATTTTAAATATACGGGTGATGATACCATCGCCCGTATAGGTAATAATAATACAATCCGTGAGAATGCGGTAATTATTCGCGCTACTTTCGCCGGAGATGAGACTGTGGTAGGAAGCGGTAACTTTATTATGCAGGGAGCACGTATCTCACATGATGTGACCATCGGTAACAACTGTATTATTGGTAACGGTTCGCAGGTGTCAGGTTGTTGTGTAGTCGAGGATTATGCTATTCTTACTTCCAATGTATTGATGCAGGGAAAGACTCGCTTGGGGGCTTATGCTGCCGTACAGGGTGGGTGTCGTTTTACCAAGGATATTCCTCCTTATTGTGTAGCTGCCCATGAGCCTACGGCTTTTTTATAGCATCAATACCACCGTGTTGCAACATGAAGGTTTCTCGGAAACGGTTATTAAACATATAGCGCATGCTTTCCGTATATTGTATAAAGTGAATACATCTACAGAGGATGCATTGCGTCGTATTGAAGAACAGGTTCCGTTTAGTCCTGAAATTGCACATTTGATAGAGTTTGTCAGAAATTCTAAGTTGGGTATTATAAAATAAGTGTATCTTTGTTTCCCTTTATGTTAAGAATGAACAGCGTCAGGAAAAAAAGAACGGATAAAACGGTAGTGAAGGAACACATTGTTTTGGCGGCAGCGAAAGCATTTGCACAGAAAGGTGTCAAAACAGTGAGAATGGATGATATTGCTACCGGATTATCTATATCTAAACGCACGCTTTATGAATTGTTCCATGACAAAGAGGATTTATTACTTGATGTTATGAAACTACATCGGGAGGAGATGCAGGAATATATGACTCAAGTGGCTTCCAAAGCAGAAAATGTTTTGGAAGTCCTCTTGAAGTTTTTTCAAAGAAGTGCTCAGGATTTTCAGAATACAAACAGGAAATTCTTTGAGGATATTGAGAAATATCCCAAGGTAATGCGTTACATTGATGAAAGCCGGAAGGAGAATTTAGATTCGGCTATGGAATTTTATCGCAAAGGAGTGGAACAAGGCATTTTTAGAAATGATGTAAATTATAATATTGTACGCGCCATGGTATGTGAGCAGATGGACTTGTTATTGCATTCGGAAATATGCAAGTCCTATTCGCTTGGTGAAATTTATGAAACAGTTGTATTTATGCATATGCGTGGCATTTCCACTGAAAAGGGGTTGAAGATTGTGGATGATTTTTTATTGAATTTAAAAGGAAACGAACATAATAAGTATGGTTAGAAACTAAATAAGTCACTAAATAAAGAGTAATAGTTAATGAAATTTTATTGCAAACCTACGTTAACCTTGTTTTTGCTGCTTTATGTAGCAATACAAAGTGCACAAGCACAAGACACATTGAGGATTACCTTACCGCAGTCCGGATAGCATTGAGCGACAATCCCACCATTAAAGTCGCCGGTCAGGAAATCCTGTTAAAGAAAGAAGCCCGCCGGGAAGCTTATGCCGGTCTTTTCCCAGAAGCCAGTTTGGTGGGCAGTTATTCACGAGCCATAAAAAAGCAGTCATTTGCCATGATGGGAGAGGTGATTGAAGTCGGTACAGATAATACTTATAGTGGTGGTCTGTCTGTCAGTCTGCCTGTCTTTGCTCCGGCTCTTTACAAAAGTATAAGTTTGACAAGTACGGATGTGAACTTGGCTGTAGAGAAATCACGTGCTTCACGTCTGGATATGGTAAATCAAGTAACCAAAGCCTTTTTTCAGTTGCTTTTGGCACAAGACAGTTATGAAGTGCTGCTTAAAAGTTATAAGCAGAGTGAAGATAATTATAATGTGGTGAAAGCTAAATATGAACAGGGAACTGTCAGTGAATATGATAAGATTAGTGCGGATGTGCAGATGCGCAGCTTGAAACCTACCGTGGTGTCTGCCCGTAACGGAGTGAATTTGGCAAATCTGCAGTTGAAGGTCTTGATGGGAATGGAGTCTGATGTAAGGTAGCGGTTGAAGGCAACCTGAAGGATTACGAAATGTCTATGTTCTTGTCAGGCAATGCCCTTCGCCCAGACAATTTGATAAATAACAGTACGTTGAAACAATTGGAACTGAATGCATTGCAATTAAAGCAGACGCTGAAGTTGCAGTATACCAATTTTATGCCGACCCTTTCTGCTAGTTTCCAATATATGTATACTTCAATGAATGATAATTTCAAGTTCAAGGAATACGATTGGAGGCCCTATTCTACTATCGGTCTGAATCTAAGTATTCCTTTATTCAAAGGAAGTAATTTTACTCAATTGAAACAGACCCGTATCCAGATGAAGCAACTGGAAGAGAACCGTATCAATACAGAGCGGCAGCTCACTATGCAAGCTACCAGTTACTTGGATAATATGGCTGCTAGTACGGAACAGGTGTAAGTAATAAAGAAGCTGTATTTCAGGCGGAGAAGGGGCGTACTATTGCCGAAAAAAGATATGAGGTAGGAAAAGGAACTATCTTGGAATTGAATAGTTCGGAAGTAGCTTTAACGGAGGCCCAACTGACTTATAACCAGTCCATCTATGACTATCTGGTAGCTAAAGCTGATTTGGACTTAGTCTTAGGCATTGATGAAGTAACGGAACAATAACACATTAACATAAAGATAACAGTATGAGAAAATATTTTCAATTCGCAGCTTTGCTGGTGGTAACTATGCTGAGTGCATGTTCAGGTGGAACGGAGAGTAAGGAAGCTGCTGATACCGCTATGGAGGACAAACCGGTAGTGCGGCTTGCTTCCGTAACTTCCCGCGATGTAGATCAGATAGAGGAATATACTGCCACTGTTGAAGCGGAAGCGAAAAATAATATAGCTCCGACCTCTCCCGGGCGTATAGACCGTATTTTTGTTGAAGTGGGAGATCATGTATCCAAGGGACAGAAATTAGTACAGATGGATGCGGCAAATCTGAAACAAATGAAATTGCAGTTAGAAAATGAAGAAACGGAATTCAGACGTATGGATGAACTGTACAAAGTGGGTGGAGCTTCCAAATCTGAATGGGATGCAGCGAAAACAACTTTAGATGTACGTCGTACTTCCTATAATAATTTGTTGGAGAATACGCAGTTATTAAGTCCTATTAATGGAGTGGTTACAGCGCGTAATTTTGATAACGGTGACTTATATTCTTCCGCCTCCACTCCTGTGTTGGTCATAGAACAGATCACTCCGGTTAAACTGTTGATTAATGTATCCGAACCTTATTTCCCGAAAGTAACTAAAGGTATGACCGTAAAGGTGAAATTTGATGTGTATGGTGATGAGGAATTCGAAGGAAAAGTTAGTTTGGTTTATCCTACTATTGATGCTACTACTCATACTTTTCCTGTAGAGGTAAAATTGGCTAATACCATCAGCGTATACGTCCGGGAATGTTTGGCCGTGTGACTGTGAGTTTTGGTACATTGCGGCATGTGGTAGTTCCTGATCAGGCTATTGTGAAACGTGCCGGTTCGGGCGATCGTTATGTATATGTCTACAAAGACGGTAAGGTTTCCTATAATAAAGTAGAATTGGGACGTCGGATGGGAACCGAATATGAATTGATTTCCGGGGTGGAGGATAATTCGCAGGTGGTGGTCGCCGGTCAGACCCGTTTGGCCGATGGTGTGGAAGTGGCAGTAAATTAAAAATTGAGAGTTAGTTGATAATACTCTATATTTATTTACCTATATATGATTTTTTAGTTCTTAATTTTCAATTTTTAATTTAACAAACATGAGTCTATACGAAGGAGCGGTTAAAAAACCGATTATGACCTCGCTATGCTTTTTGGCCGTAGCAATCTTTGGTCTGTTCTCATTGTCGAAACTTCCGGTAGACTTGTATCCAGATATTGATACCAATACCATTATGGTTATGACATCTTATCAGGGTGCCAGTGCTTCCGATATAGAGAACAACGTAACCCGTCCGTTGGAAAATACGTTGAACTCGGTTAGTAATTTGAAACATATTACATCCAAGTCTTCAGAAAATATATCAGTTATCACTTTGGAATTCGAATATGGCTATGATATTGATGTGTTGACTAATGATGTGCGTGATAAATTGGATATGGTGAGTTCACAACTTCCCGATGAAGTCAATACTCCGATTATCTTTAAGTTCAGTACGGATATGATTCCTATCCTGCTGTTGTCCGTTCAGGCAGAAGAAAGTCAGCCGGCTCTATATAAGATATTGGATGATAATGTAGTAAATCCATTGGCTCGTGTTCCCGGCGTGGGAACGGTGTCCATTGCCGGTGCGCCAAAACGTGAGGTGAATATTTATTGTGATCCCAACAAACTGGAAGCGTATGATTTGACGATTGAGACCATCAGCTCCATTGTCGGGGCTGAAAATAAGAATACTCCGGGCGGAACTTTCGATGTGGGCAGTAATACCTATTCCTTGCGTGTGGAAGGGGAATTCAAGGACCCGAAAGAAATGGAGAATATCGTAGTGGGTACACGCAATGGTGCTTCGGTGTATTTGCGTGACGTGGCAACGGTAGTCGATTCTGTAGAAGAACGTGCTCAGGAAACCTATAATAACGGGGTGCAAGGAGCTATGATTGTTGTACAGAAACAATCGGGTGCAAACTCTGTGAACATTTCCCAGAAAGTAATGGACCAGTTGCCTAAGTTGCAGAAGTCACTACCCAGTGACGTGAAACTGGGGGTTATTGTGAATACTTCAGATAATATTTTGAATACCATCGACAGTTTGACGGAAACTATTATGTATGCCATTCTGTTTGTGGTTTTGGTGGTATTTGTTTTCTTAGGTCGTTGGCGTGCTACAGTGATTATCTGTATCACTATCCCCATGTCATTGATTGCCTCTTTTATTTATTTGGCCATCACGGATGGGGGATCGCTGAATATTATTTCTTTGTCGTGCCTTTCTATTGCGATTGGTAATGTGGTGGATGATGCTATTGTTGTTTTGGAAAACGTGACGACCCATATCGAGCGTGGCTCCGAGCCGAAACAGGCGGCTATCCATGGAACAAATGAGGTGGCAATTTCTGTTATCGCATCCACATTGACTATGATTGCGGTATTCTTCCCGTTGACGATGGTCAGTGGTATGTCGGGAGTTTTGTTCCGTCAGTTGGGCTGGATGATGTGTGTTATTATGACTATTTCTACTATCTCGGCGCTGTCATTTACTCCGATGATGTGTGCGCAGATGCTTCGCTTGCAAAAAAAACAAAGCAAGTGTTTTGTCACATTCTACAAACCAATAGAACGTGCGTTGGACGGGTTGGATAACTGGTATCAGAAACGTTTGAACTGGGCTGTTCGTCACCGCAGGACTATTATTGCCGGTTGTTTCGGGTTCTTTCTGCTGAGCCTGATTTGTGCGAAAGGAATTGGTACAGAGTTTTTTCCGTCACAAGACAACAGTCGTATTTCTGTTCAATTACAATTGCCTATCGGAGCTCGCGTAGAACGTGCCCAGGCATTGGCTCAGGAATTGACCGAAAAGTGGCTGAAGAAATATGAAGGGGTGATGCGTATCTGTAACTATACTGTGGGACAGGCTGATGCAGATAATACTTGGGCTTCTATTCAGGATAATGGTAGCCATATCATTTCATTCAATATCAACCTTTATAATCCCGATCAACGTTCTGTTACGTTGGCAGAAGTCTGCGATGGTATGCGTGAGGATCTGAAAGCCTATCCCGAATTGGATAAAGCTCAGGTTATCCTGGGTGGTAGCAGTGGAGGCATGGGTGGACAGGCCACTGCCGATTTTGAAATCTATGGATATGATTTTACAGAGACAGATAAAGCTGCAGCTGAATTGAAAGAAGCTTTATTGAAAGTGAACGGTGTATCTGAGGTGAATATCAGCCGTCAGGATTATCAGCCGGAATATCAAGTGGATTTTGATCGTGAAAAATTGGCTTTACATGGTTTGAATCTTTCTACAGCAGCTTTGTATCTGCGTAACCGTGTTAATGGTGCTTTATCTTCTTACTATCGGGAAGATGGTGACGAATATGATATCAAGGTGCGTTATGCTCCCCAGTTCCGTACCAGTATTGAAAGTTTGGAGAATATTCTGATTTATACTAATGAAGGTAAAGCGATTCGGGTGAAAGATATCGGTACGGTGGTGGAGCGTTCCGCTCCTCCTACTATTGAACGTAAAGACCGTGAACGTATTGTAACAGTTTCCGCTGTGATTTCAGGTGCGCCTTTAGGTAGTGTGGTGGTGGCAGGTGAGTCTATTATTGATAAGATGGATTTACCTAGCGGTATCAGTATCCAGGTGGCGGGTTCTTATGAGGATCAGCAGGATTCATTCAGCGATCTGGGAACTTTGGCTGTTTTGATTATTATATTGGTATTTATTGTAATGGCTGCCCAGTTTGAGTCTCTGACCTATCCGTTTATCATTATGTTCTCTATTCCGTTTGCATTCAGTGGGGTATTGATGGCATTGTATGGAACGGGGACTACATTGAATGTCATGAGTTTGTTGGGAGGTATCATGTTGATTGGTATCGTAGTGAAGAATGGTATCGTGCTTATTGATTACATTACCTTATGTCGTGAGCGGGGCATGTCTGTTATTCATTCGGTCGTTGTTTCGGGCCGTAGTCGTTTACGTCCGGTTTTAATGACCACTTTGACCACTATTCTAGGCATGGTGCCGATGGCGATAGGAGGAGGGGAAGGTTCTGAAATGTGGCAGCCTTTAGGGGTGTCCGTAATCGGTGGTTTGACTGTATCTACCGTGCTCACCTTGATTTTGGTTCCGGTGCTCTACTGTTCATTTGCCGGTACAGGTATCAAGCGTAACCGTAAGAAGATGAAAGCTGCCCGTGAGCTGAATGACTATTATCAAGCGCATAAGACAGAGATGACTAAAGGTAAAAAAGAATAATTAATATATTTGTTATCCGAATCGAAATGAATAGGGGACCGGATGACAGAACTTAAAATAAAAAATGGAATAATGAAATCTGTTTTCATCACTTTCGACCAAGCTTTTTACGAACGTATTCTGGCATTGTTGGATCGCCAGAATTGTCGTGGATTCAGTTATTGGCAGCAGTTGCAGGGGCGCGGCTCTGTAAAAGGAGAACCGCATTATGGCAGTCACGCGTGGCCCAGTATGTGCTCGGCTATTATGACAGTGGTAGATGACACCAAAGTGGATCCGTTATTGGACGCCTTGCATAAAATGGATAAGGAAACCGAACAATTGGGATTACGTGCTTTTGTGTGGAACATAGAAAAGACGATTTGAATCTGTCTTTTCATTATTAAAGAAAAAGACTGTTGCCCTCTTTTCTGGCGCAGTCTTTTTTCTTTTTTAGCCTCTATCATGAAGTACTCCGTCTAAAAAATCACTACTTTTGCGGTTAATTTACAAATATAGCAATATGAAAAACTATATACCGGCTACTTTTCTTCTCACTTTTATCGTAGTAGGAGCGTTAATGGGGCTGTATTTCCTTCCCCCCATGTCGGTGGGAGGCAAACCGTTGCGCAAGGTGGACCTGTTGGCTGATATCCGTCCGGATGTGGAAGAAGAAGTATGTGATTCCGACACCATTGTTCTTCCTCCTCCTGTAAAACCTATTTTTGTGGATACATGTAAAACGGGTATTACCTGTATTGAGGATTATTCGGATTCCACCATGCGGGGAATGAAACATTTTTATGAGGCACTTTCCAAAGTGAAAACCATGAAACGCCCTGTACGCATCGCTTACTTCGGTGATTCTTTTATAGAAGCTGATATTTTTACTGCCGATTTGCGCGAAATGCTTCAACAAGAATTTGGTGGGTGCGGAGTGGGATATGTTCCTGTAACCTCTTCCATCAGCGGTTACCGTCCTACGGTACGCCATACTTTTGGGGGATGGAGCAGTCATTCATCCAATGACTCTGTTGGTTTTGATAAAATACAGCAAGATATTTCCGGACATTATTTTTTCCCTCGTGAAGGTGCTTATGTGCAGTTAAAAGGACAGAGTAAATATGCTTCCCGACTGGATACCTGTGAGGTTTCTACTTTTTATTTCCTAAATAAAGGTTTTGCCGCTGTCCGTTCTAAAGTGAATAATGCTGCGGAAGGAGAGTTGCATGAGGAAGTAGGAACAGGAGGTGTGCAGGCTGTTTCGGTGAGAGGAAGGATAGGACAAGTACGGTGGAGTGTGGAACATGCTGATTCTGCTACTTTCTATGGAGTGGCTATGGATGGCAAGCAGGGAATATCTTGGATAATTTTAGCGTACGTGGTAGCAGTGGGCTTCATTTACGTAGTATTCCTTTACATAGCTTCGCGATTTCCAACGTCTTCGTCCATACGATTTGATTGTGGTCCAATATGGTTTGAATGTGGCTACGGAACGAGGCGTAAAATACGATGGCTATAAGAAAGGGATGCTTACGGTGATAGAGCATTTGAAGACAGCTTTTCCTGAAACCAGCATTTTACTGGTCAGTGTGGGTGACCGTGAATATAAAAACGAGAATGGAGATCTCCGCACCATGCCCGGAGTCAAGAATCTTATCCGTTATCAACAGTCCATTGCGGCTGATAGCCATATCGCTTTTTGGAATATGTATGAGGCAATGGGAGGTCAAGGAAGCATTGTCGATATGATCGGGCAAAAAATGGCGAATCTTGATTATACCCATATCAATTTTAAGGGAGGCAGGCATTTGGCAGGTATCTTATTTGAAACATTGATGTATGGCAAAGAGCAATACGAAAAGCGGAAAGCCTATGAGGAGGAATAACAGATTTCTTGGTCTGTCCGGTGTAGCAATGGTATTGTTTTTGTTCTTGCTGTTTCCATGTCTTTATGCCCAGGATGCTATTCCGGCATTGTCCCGACCGTTGGAGCCGCTTCGCATACCCGGTGAAACAAAGGAAATGCATCGTGGTATGCGGCTGATAACAGTACATGATTCACTTCCGGCGAGTTTTACTCATTCTTTAGATAATGTGATAGAAGATGAGAGCCGTTCGCTTTCTCCTTTCTTTCAAAAACTGAATGATATGACGGGACCGGTACGGATAGTCATATAGGTGATTCTCATGTGCGGGGGCATCTTTATCCATTAATAACCCGTCGTTGTCTGGAACATGATTTTGGTGCTGAGGCTGTTTATCCTGATACCATTTCATATCGTACCGAAGGTTGGCACATGAGACGGGCGAACCGGGTATTGTTTATCATATGCTTGGCATTAATGGAGCTACTTCTGTTACTTTCTCTGACGAATGAAAAATAAAAAATAGCTTCTTGCTCCTGATCTGATTATTGTTTCTTTTGGAACCAATGAGGCACATAGCCGCCGTTATCTGGCTCAGGCTCACAAAATGCAGATAGGCAGACTGTTGGGTATGTTGAAAGCTGCCTGTCCTGAAGCGTTTTTTTTACTTACTACACCTCCCGGAGCATATGTGGGACGTCGTCGTGCACGTACTATTAATCCGAGAACCGTAACGGCTGCACGTATTATAAAGGAGTATGCACAAGAGCATAAAATGGCAGTTTGGGATATGTATAATATAGTAGGAGGAAAGACAGATGCTTGTCGTAACTGGACGAAGCACCACATGTTTCGTGCGGATGGCATTCATTTCACTCCCGATGGATATCGTTTACAAGGTAATTTATTACATCAGGCACTGATTAAAGCGTATAATGAATATGTGGCAACTGGATTGGAGTAAACTGGCTGAAGTATTGACTTATAATGCCAAGCAACCGATGATTTTTAGCAGCGGCTTGTTTTTGTTTCTGTTTTTGGGCTTTAGCCTGATTTATATGTTATTGCAGAAAAAGGATACGGCACGCATCCTGTTTGTAACGCTGTTTTCTTATTATTTCTATTATAAGAGTAGCGGTTTTTATTTTTTCTTGCTGGGGGTGGTGACAGTGACGGATTTCTTGCTGGCAGGGCGTATGGCGAATACCGAAACTCAATGGAAACGGATGTTTTTGCTGCTGGCAAGTCTGGGAATAAATTTAGGATTGCTCTGTTATTTCAAGTATACCAATTTCTTTTATCAGATGCTGGCTCCTTTGTGGAATGGTAAATTCCAGCCGTTGGATATTTTCTTGCCGGTGGGGATATCGTTCTTCACTTTCCAGTCTTTAAGTTATACCATAGATGTTTACCGTCGTGAATTGGTTCCTTTGAACAGGTTGTTGGATTATACATTTTATGTGTCTTTTTTTCCACAGCTGGTAGCGGGTCCTATTGTACGTGCCCGCGATTTTATTCCTCAAATCAGGCAACCGCTGTTTGTTTCCTCGGAGATGTTTGGTACCGGTGTTTTCTTTATCATCAGCGGATTATTCAAGAAAGCTGTAATCTCCGATTATATCAGTGTAAATTTTGTGGAACGTATTTTTGATAATCCGGCTCTTTATTCCGGGGTTGAGAATTTGTTTGGTGTATATGGGTATGCTTTACAGATTTATTGTGACTTTTCCGGATATAGTGATATGGCTATCGGGCTTGCTTTGCTGTTGGGCTTCCGTTTTCCTATGAACTTTAATTCGCCTTATAAAGCCGATAGTATAACCGATTTTTGGCATCGTTGGCATATCTCTCTTTCTACATGGTTGCGAGATTATCTTTATATCTCATTGGGGGGAAACCGCAAGGGGAAGGCCCGTACTTATATTAATTTGTGCCTTACTATGTTGTTAGGTGGTTTGTGGCATGGCGCATCTTGGAATTTTGTGATATGGGGAGGATTTCATGGAATAGCACTGGCTGCACAGAAATTCTGGCGTAACTTGCTGCATAAGCCTAAGACGGCCACTAGTAAGGGCATTCGTAAATTTTTTGCAGTTCTTATTACTTTCAATTTTGTTTGTTTCTGCTGGATATTTTCCGTAATACGACTTTTGAAGCTTCGTTGTTATGCTGAAGCAGATATTTACAGCTTTTCATCCCGAGGTATTCATGCAGCTGATAGAAGGTTATTGGAAAGTGTTTGTTTTGATGGGAATAGGGTATTTGCTACATTTTGCTCCTGATAGTTGGCAGGATGCGTGTTGTCGTGGAGTTGTAAAATTACCTTTATTGGGAAAGGCATTATTGTTGGTAGTACTGATTTATTTGGTTATCCAGATAAAGAGCAGTGATATTCAGCCGTTTATTTATTTCCAGTTCTAACGGAATAGTTATCAATCGGGTGTCTGAAAAGATATCTAGTCAGACACCCTAAATACGATTATAGTAAGTATTTATTGATATATCTACGATCCCAATTTATACCTCTCTTTATAATTTTTGCAGGGATGCCTGCTAATATTATATTCGGTTCGTGGAATACTTTTGTTACAATACTTCCCCAACCCACAATACTGTCATCGGGTATTTTGTATTTTACCAATCTTTACATCTTTTCCTACCCATACATATTTGCCAATTTCTATACTTTGAGCAAATTAATCGGTTTTCCCTTTAAATTTGTTATAGTATGTGTGTCGGTACACCAAATACCAATGCCCCAGCTTAATTAACCGTGTTACTGTTTCCTTTGATAATCAACAGAAAATATTCATTAAAAAGTAGTTTTTCAACATTCTCTTCTGAATCGAAATGCATGGAAACATGATTGTTGTTTCCTGTAATTATGATGTTGGATCGATTGATGATTTGATTGAATTGTTCATGATGGGAGGATACACAATCTATTTTTATCATGTGGTAAAATAATTGTAATTTCATTGCCTTGACCATTGATATTTTTCATCTCATTCTAATTTAATAGTTTATACAACTTCTTTTATTTTATATTTGAAGAATATTCTTGTATTATCGTGTTGGTTAGTTTAGAGAATATTTCTGGAGATAGTAAATAAAAAAGGAGTGTCTTCTTTTTCTTTTTTAAAGCGTATAAATAGATGTTTGATGTCTCGGGCTTCCGGATATTCATAAGCTTCTATTCTTTCTATATGTATTCCTTCCTGTTCCAATAGTTTTAATATGTGTCTCCATTGTTGCTTGGATAGAAATCGGCATACATCATATAAGGAGAGGGGTGTTCCGTCCGAAGCTGTTATGATAGTAGAAGTTATATTCATTTTGATGATTTGATGAGGACAAATATAGCAATAAAAAATTATATAGTTTATTGGAGCATTGACTAAATGCTAGAATATTATTTATTTTCAGTTCCCTTTATGATATAAAGCGGGGATGAAACTTGCAAACTTGCAAAACTTGCAGCACTTCCACACCCACACACGTGCGCGTACATTATAATGTGGAAAAATGAGAGGGTACAAGGAGGGTATGACAAGCAACGGTGGAGGAGGACAAACGGACGATGCAGGGGAGAGCTGAAATGGAGGAAAGTATGACGGGACACAGAAGGTGGAGCGGGGGAAAAGGGAGAGATGTGACAGGATTTTTGGTGGAAAGAGGTGGGACCGTATAAGGAGAAAAAAGGAAAGTGGAAGACAGAAACCGGAATCGGACAGACACAGGTGGCAAAGGGATGACTGTCCGAACCTTCAGCAGGTATCTGTACAGACCGGAGCCTTCCGCCAATCATGCTGGTACAGCTTGCATAATTCCGTGGAGAACAAGCTGTCGGCATGCAGAATAACGCGCTATCAATCTAAATGGAACACGTTACTAACGTGCAGACCTGTATGTTAGTAACGTATAGGGCCACACGTTACTAACTTTACGGAACACACGTTACTAACCTTCGGAGCACATGAACTGTATGAAGACACACGGCACGACATCCCGTTTCCGAGGCACTGTCCTGTCAGAAGACCTGCCGCCTGCTGTTCTCCAGCCGGCATTGGCTGTAGTAATGGCCTTTTAAAGGAATCTCCTCATCAAGACGCATATATTTCACAAAAGAGAAAAAACGTGAACAAGAAAACAGGAGGGAGATCAGGTCATTCACAGATCACAATAAAGAAATAGAGTGGAATTTTGGAACATATTATTTTGTTGCATTATTAATGTACGCGCACGTGTGTGGGTGTGGAAGTGCTGCAAGTTTTGCAAGTTTGCAAGTTTGCCTTCCGTTTTTTTCTTTTTCCGTTTTTTCCGGCTTTTGTTTGCGTATTCGTTTTTTCCTTTTTCCGTTTTTGTTTACGCGCGTGCGAATATTATAATGTGTCTGTCTTTTTCCTCCCTTGTCCTCCGTTATAAAAACCTTCTTTGTAACACATCTG
>ENA-OQJX01000449-OQJX01000449.1-human-gut-metagenome-genome-assembly--contig:-NODE-449-length-22046-cov-2.689584_pt1 | contig 22046 bp, 19 predicted proteins | sample MGYA00242615_ERZ504782 | MGnify/ENA primary metagenome ERZ504782 (study PRJEB26092, sample SAMD00036354) | human gut metagenome | host: Homo sapiens | study: EMG produced TPA metagenomics assembly of... | reverse complement strand
CGAGATTAAGTTCTTTTTACTTTGTCTGTATCTTACGTTTGTAAACTACGATTGATCTTTGTATTCTTTGGGCCACGACTTTTTAGCGAGAAGGGGCAACCATACGGCAAGGACCGCACCATGTGGCGTAGAAATCAATAACTGCCGGTTTCTCTCCTTTGTATTTCCAGTCAGTGGAACCGGAGGTGTAGTCAAATATATTATCCAAGAACATTTGTTTGTCCATATGTATGACTTTTCCTTCATTTTTATCTGACTTATCTCGGAAAGGAGTCTGGGCACTGAGATATCCTGTTAATCCGGTAGTTAATAAAAGACACGTGATTGTTTTTTTCATATTTTATTCATATTGGGCTAGAATTATGCTTAAATCATTGGCACGCATTACACCGCTTTGTCGCCACAATTGCTTACCGTCTTTAAAAATCATTAGTGTGGGAACTGACTGAATCTGATAGTATGCAGCAATTTCTTTATGTTTGTCTACATCTACTTTGACAATTCTTACTTTTTCCCCTTTTATTCCTTTTAATTCTTCTAAAATAGGTTTCATGGCTTTGCAAGGTCCGCACCATTCAGCAAAAAAATCAACTAATACAGGGATGTTTGAGGTGATTAAATCTTCAAATCTTTCCATAATGTTCTCCTTTCGTTATTTTTATTATAATAAAACGTTTATAGTGTGTTTTTTGTTTAAAAGTAAGTGGGTGTGTCCAAATTAGTTTTTGGAAATATGAACTTATAATCTGAAATTTGAGCATCCTAAAAGACTAAAGAAAGGGTCGTATCATTACTCCATACAGAGCTTGATACGACCCTTTTAAGTGTTATAATTACTATCTGTAACTTTTAGGAGCAGTCATTTTTGTTTTGACACCGCTTCCTTGTATTATAAGGTTGATGAACTATTATTTTTTTACAGAAGAGGGAGTATAACGTGCATTCAGTCCATCAATGATTTCTTGTGTGATGTTGTATGCCGGATTAGCGTATAGCAAATTGTCAAATCCTGTATTGCTGATAATTAGATCATATCCTTTGTTTTGATTATAAATTTTCAAGAATGATTGATAGAATCACGTAACTGCAAGCTGTTCTTTTGATTTTCAGAAGCTAGTTCGTCGCTTAGTTTCTGTTGCAGTGCCTGCAGTTCTTGTTGTTGCTTCATCAGTCTCATCTGTTCTTGTTCAGCACGTTCACGTGTAGCGAAGCCATTATTTTCCAGTTTGCGTTGGAATTCTTTAGCATCAGCATCCAGCTTCTTTGCTTTTTCATTTAAAGTAGTGCGGATATTTTCTTCTTTCTGTATCATCACTTCATTTAAGTCATTCCAGAAATTGTACTTAGTCAACAGTGAATCGATTTCCACATAAGCTATTTTCATGTTTGAAGAACCAGCAACGCCGACAGCCGGAGCAGTGGAAGAAGTTGCAGCGTTGTTGTTGTCGCTACATTGTGCAAACACTAACACGATGGCTAGTGCTAGAAATCCATTCAGGATGAAATTTGTTCTTTTCATAATCTTTTTCACGTATTGTTTATTAATTATTATCCGTTTTGTTTTGCTTTTCAATTTCGGCTATGGCATTTTTATTAGGCTTGCGTGCTTCACGATCTTGTGATTGTACACATCCTACTCCTTTTTTATCGGAGTGCCTTATTACCGCTTACATGTGTGTTTGGAAACTTTCCTTTTAGAAAGATTCCGATAGACAATAATGCTATACAGATAGCAACTATTAACACAGTTATAAGGATAGTATCAAGCATTTCTATTATTTTTGTGGTGCAAAGTTAGTGTAAGGCAAGGGAAATGCCAAATTTATTGAAGCATTTCGTATCTGCGGACTAAATTTGCGGAACAAATATAGAATTTTGCAATGATTTAGCTTTCTCTTTTCTCATTAAAAAAGAGGAAGTGTCCTATTTAAGAGAATTATTTAACTATTTTTTGCAAATTTGGAAACTGAATTTGCCTAAACAACATGATTATGAATAAAAAGGATTTAAAGCCGGCATCTGTCTTTTATTATTTTGAAGAGATATGTCAGGTACCCCGTCCCTCGAAAAGAGAGGAGAAAATAATTGCTTATTTGAAAGCCTTCGGTAGAAAACATGGTTTAGAAACTAAGACAGACGAAGTTGGCAATGTATTAATTAAAAAACCTGCACTCCGGGTAAGGAGAATTTGAAAACTGTGATTTTGCAGTCTCATATAGATATGGTTTGATGAAAAAACAGTGATGTGGAGCATGATTTTCTAATTGATCCCATTGACACAGTAGTGGACGGTGAATGGTTGAAAGCCAAAGGTACTACATTGGGGGCAGATAATGGTATCGGTGTGGCGACAGAATTAGCTATATTGGCTGCTACTGATATAGAGCATGGTCCGTTAGAGTGTCTTTTCACAGTGGATGAAGAAACTGGATTGACGGGTGCTTTTGCATTGAAATCAGGGTTTATGACTGGTGATATTCTGATTAATTTGGACTCGGAAGATGAAGGAGAATTATTCATCGGCTGTGCCGGTGGTGCAAATACTACAGCGGAATTTACTTATCAGCCTGTTTCTGCTCCACAGGATTATTTCTATTTCCGTGTAACGGTCAAGGGATTGACAGGTGGACACTCCGGTGATGATATTAATAAAGGTAGAGCGAATGCTAATAAGCTGCTGAATCGTTTTCTGACTCAGTTGGCTTCTAAATATATTTTATATTTATGTGAGATTGATGGTGGAACTGCATAATGCCATACCTCGTGAGGCACAGGCATTATGTGCGGTACCTATGAAGGATAAGGAATCGGTTCGTGTAGATTTGAATATCTATACTGCAGAACTGGAGAATGAATATGCTGCGACGGAACCGAACTTGAGAACCGAACTCTCTTCTGAATCCCCTTGTAAGGAAGCGATAGATATGACTACTGCCGGACATCTTCTGAGAGCTGTTTACGCTGTGCACAATGGGGTGTATGCCATGAGTCAGGATATTCCAGGATTAGTAGAAACTTCGTCTAATCTTGCTTCCATCAAACAGGTAGAGGGAAACAAGATTAAAATAGTGACTAGCCAGCGCAGCTCCATTCTTTCATCACGCAAGAATATGTCCGAGATGATCCGTTCTGCTTTTCTTTTGGGAGGTGCTGAAGTAATAACTGGTGACGGATATCCAGGATGGAAACCGAATACGGATTCTCCTGTTTTGAAAATTGCGATAGATAGCTATAAAAAACTTTTTGGTGTGGAACCTAAAGTAAAGGCAATTCATGCCGGATTGGAGTGTGGGTTGTTCCTTGAGAAATATCCGTCACTGGATATGGTTTCCTTTGGACCTACTTTGCGTGGTGTTCATTCACCTGATGAACGTATGCTGATACCTACTGTAGATAAATTCTGGCGTCATTTGCTGGATGTATTGGTTAATATACCGACAAAATAATTTATATGAAGAAAACAATTCTATTCCTTTGTTTGTGCTACCTGGTAGGGGTGACGTATGCACAGGAACCGTTCCGGGTAATGTTCTATAATGTAGAGAATTTGTTCGATTGTCAGCACGACACGTTGAAAAATGATTATGAATTTTTGCCGGATGCTCCGAAAGGATGGACGCAAGCGCGCTATCATGATAAATTGGCTAGGATAGCTAAAGTTATTATTGCCACGGGTGAGGAAAATGTCCCCGATTTGGTGGGACTTTGTGAAGTGGAAAATGATCATTGCTTGAAAGATCTGACAGAAAACTCGCCATTACGCGAGGCGGGTTATCGCTATGTCATGACTGATTCTCCTGATGAGCGTGGTATTGACGTGGCGTTGCTTTATCAACGTGGTACCTTTAAATTAGTAGGGAAAAACTGTATTTCTGTTCCTTATAAGGAAATAGAGCGTCGGCCTACACGTGATATACTTCATGTGACAGGGCAGGTAGCTTCCGGAGATACATTGGATGTGTTTGTGTGTCACATGCCTTCTCGTGCAGGCGGTGAGGAGAAGAGTGAACCCTACCGCCTTTTTACGGCGCAGATATTGAAGATAGCGGCAGATTCTGTTATGAATATCCGTCAGCATCCTAATGTAATGATTATGGGTGATTTTAATGATTATCCCACTAATAATTCTATTGCAAAAGTATTGGGGGCTGTGGCTCCGAAAAGTGGAGTGCAGGCCAAGAAATTATATAATCTGATGGACGGGCGTAAGGAGGGAACCTATCGTTATCGAGGTGAGTGGGGAGTACTTGATCAGCTGATTGTTTCCGGTTTTTTGTTACAAGGGCATGATAGTATGCGCACTTCATATGATAAGGCACAGATTTTAAAATATCCGTTCCTGCTGGAAGAGGATGAAAAATATGGTGGTAATATTCCATCACGTACCTATTGGGGAAAGAAATATCATGGTGGTTATAGCGACCATTTGCCAGTGTGTGTGGACTTTGAAATTGGAAAATAGGGAGAGATTGGTGGTTAGTGATGAATGGACTGCGCTATTATGCCGCAGGTGTTAATCACTAACCGCTATATATTTCTATTCATGATGATAAGGACCGTTGTTCAATATAGTCATCGCCCGGTATAGCTGTTCTACGAAAATAAGGCGTATCATTTGATGTGAGAAGGTCATCTTGGATAATGAGATCTTTTCTTGGGTTACATCATATATTTTGGGTGCAAATCCGTATGGCCCCCAATGATGAATACTAACCGTTTGTTTACAGTGTGCATTTTGCGTTCTATCCAGTTGGCAAATTCTACGGAACGGAATTCTTTTCCATGTTCATCCAATAAAACCACTGCATCGCCCGGCAACAAAGCTTTCAGAATTAATTCTCCTTCCTTCTCTTTTTGTTGCTCCATACTCAGGTTTTTGGTATTCTTGAGCTCGGGGATGACTTCCATATCGAAAGAAATGAAGTGCTTGGTACGTTCCACATAATCATTGATAGCGGTGATATAATGTTTTTCGATAGTGCGTCCTACTACTAATAATGTAAATTTCATACGTTCTTTTCTGGTTTACTTTGCAAAAATACGGAAAATCTCTACCTTTGCCTATCAATTCATAAAAAACGATAACATTATGGACGAATTAGTAGTAAAAGACTTAATAGACAGACTGATAGACCTGTCTTTTGCTGAAGATATAGGTGATGGGGACCATACTACCTTGTCATGTATTCCCGCAGATGCAATGGGAAAATCAAAGTTGTTGATTAAGGAAGAAGGTATCTTAGCTGGCATTGAAGTGGCTAAAGAAGTATTTCGCCGTTTTGATCCCACAATGAAGGTGGAGGTGTTCATTCAAGATGGAACTCACGTGAAACCGGGTGATGTGGCTATGATGGTGGAAGGTAAAGTTCAGTCACTTCTTCAGACAGAACGCTTGATGCTGAATATCATGCAACGCATGAGTGGCATTGCTACTATGACCAATAAATATGTGAAGAAACTGGAAGGTACGAAAACTCGTGTACTGGATACCCGTAAGACAACTCCGGGTATGCGTATCATGGAGAAGATGGCTGTAAAGATAGGAGGAGGATGCAATCACCGTATCGGTTTGTTTGATATGATTCTGCTGAAAGACAACCATGTGGATTTTGCAGGCGGCATACACAATGCGGTGTCCCGTGCTAAAGAATATTGTAAGGCAAAGGGTAAGAGCTTGAAGATTGAATTGGAAGTGCGTAATTTTGACGAATTGAATCAGGCGTTGGCAGAAGGTGTGGATCGTATTATGTTTGATAACTTTACACCTGAAGATACTCGTAAAGCTGTAGAGATAGTAGGAGGACGTTGCGAAACCGAGTCTTCTGGTGGTATTACTTACGATACTATGTTACCCTATGCGCAGGCAGGAGTGGATTTCATTTCTTTTGGTGCGTTGACCCATTCTGTAAAAGGATTGGATATGAGCTTCAAGGCTTGTTAAGGAAATGTTTTATGATAAGAGAGAACTTCAAATTTTGGATCTTTTTTGAAATATGAATGACGTAAGTGGTACGAATAAAATTAAAATAAATTCGTACATTTGCGTCATTGATATTAGTTTCTTTTATTTTCTTCTTTAAATCGGGTAGGTGTCATTCCTTTTACTTGTTTAAAGGAGGTACTGAAATACCTCGGATAGGAAAAGCCTACCTCGTAAGATATTTCGTTGATATTCATGTTGGTATTTGTAAGCAAGTAAACAGATTTTTCTATGCGTAGTTTATTGATATAGTCATTAACGCCCAACCCGGTTAGAAGTTTTACCTTATTATATAAGGATGCTCTGCTCATAGCCATTTTATCTGTGAGAAACTTAATGGAAAGTTCCTCTCCAGCCATATTTTCATTAATAAGTATATTGAGTTTGGTGATGAATTCCTCATCTTCTTTACTGTTTTTCTTTTGAGACTGTTCTGTTTCTATCCTTTTTTCGTTTTTTTCTTTTACTAGCCTATTAGATGATAATTCCGTTGCAGGAATGTTTTCTTCGACTGGTATTTTTTCTTCTTTGTTTTTTAAGATGTCGTTCAATATAGCTTGTAGGAAGTGGTTCATATTGCCTTTCATATATTTCTCTTTCCGTCGGAAATAAATGTAGCCTATACCGGCTGTGGTAATAATAAACAAGATGGCGGCTATGCCGATGAACCAGCTGGTCTTATACCAAGGAGGAGTAACGATTATGTTTATCAATTTTTGGGGTGTGGTATGATTCCCGTCTTTAGTATTGCAAGAAACCCGTATTGTGTAGTTGCCTGCGGATAGAGAGGATAAATTTAAAGTTGGATCGTAAGTTTCAATCAATTGTTTGCTTCTACTTTCAATTATGTATCGGAGCAGGTATTTTTGGAATATGTCTCTGTTCTTTATTCGAAGGTGGATGGAAAGAGAATTGTAGTTCCAAGGTATGTTTATTGTATTCTCTTTGATTTTTTTTAAATAAGGACTACCGTTAAGGAGAATGTCGGACAGGTATATTTCTGGTATCTGAGTTTCAGTTTCGGGAATGTTTGTGTTGATTTTTACCAATCCTTCGGATCCACCTAGATAGATGTAATTCTTATTAGATTGTTTTTGGTATGCGAATAAAATTTCGTTAGATGGGAAACCATCAGAACTATTCCAGATAGTAAATTTATTTTCTTTGATAATATAAGAATATAGTTGATTTTGAGCACAGATCCATAGACGTCCTTTTCTATCGGCAATGAGGAAGGATATGTTATTAAATAGTTTGGTGTGTATGCGATGGTATTTTCGACTTTTCAAGTCGAAGAATCCAAGTCCTTTGTCGGTTCCGGTCCATATTATATCGTTGTTGTCATAAGACATGGAAGTGATGGTTTCATTTTTTTCCAACTCGAATAGTAATCGGATACTGTCATTTTGTTGATCTACCCAAAAAGCTTGGTGAGCGTATTTTAAAAGAGAGAATTTATCGTTGGAGTATGATAGACAAAGTGCATTATTAGAGAAGTCGTAGTGACGATCTGTTTGCATCTTTGAGAATGTGTGGTTATGTGTATTATATGCATATGCATTACGACTGATTATATATATTTTGTTGTTTGCCACTTGATTGGCCAAAGGAAGGTAACCATAAAAACATTCTTTATAGTTGGTCTCTTTATCTATAATGGTGAAAGGACGATATTGCTGCGTCTTTTTATTGAACAGGAAAATGCCTTTGGTATACAAAGAAACCATTAATTCAGATTCAGATATTTCAGCAATGGAAATAACTTTATCTCCGTAGGTTGAGGGGAAATGGGTAAATTTGTCAGTAGAAGGGTCGTATAGGTTGATACCTCCTCCATCAGTTCCAATCCAAACTTTTCCATTCTTTTCTTCGTAAAGGCTGATGATTGATTTTTCACTGAGTCCGTTGGGATTGTTTAAAACGGCATCTTTATATGTCTTAATGTACGTTTCTTTAATACAGAATATGCCTCCGCGTACGCTTCCTGCCCATAAGTTTTTTTCTTGGTCTTTATAGAGCAAGGTGATGGAGTTTACTGGTAGGGAAGAATAGTCTCCTACTATATGTTGAAGTTGTGAGAATTGTTGAGTATGGGGAGCAAATTGGTTGATGCCACTTCCGTCTGTAGCCAACCATAGTTTGCCATTGTGTTCTGTTATGTCTAAAATATAATTGTTGTTTAATCCGGAATTTGTTTGAGTATAGTGTTCTTGGATTTTTCCTGTTTGGTCATAGCAATATAGTCCAGATCCATAAAAGGATGTGTAAATATGCTGGTCAAGAGTTATGTATAACGATGTCAGCAGGTTAGGACTGCTTGGAATAAAAAGACTAAATTGTTGAGTTTGACAGTTGTACGAGTAGATTCCTTTTCTTCGGGTACCTACTAAAATTTTGTTTTTATCGAGATAAACCATTTTTTGGATTCTATAATCTACCATGTTGATATTTTTTTCTTTTCTTGTTTTTTAATTGTGAATGTATCTTTGTTTTTTACTATGATAGTCGTAGCAATATATGGTATTCTCGCTGCCAAACCATATTCCACCTTTTACTTTGATAGAAGAATAGATCGCTTGGGAAATGGTAGTATTAAATCGGTCCTGTTCGGCATCATAAAGGGCTAACCCTTTGGGAGTTGCTATCCAAAGATTTCCTAATGAGTCTTCTGTCAGATGATTGATATAATTACTAGGTAGAGAGTGGGGATCGTCTGAATGGTGCAGATAGGTTTTGATTCCCTCTTGAGTATAACTGTTCAATCCATTTTGGGTACCTATCCATAAAGTACCTTTATGGTCTAGCAGGATGGATTGGACAGTAGCTTGGGAAAGTCCTTGCTCTATAGAGAGCTGGGTGAACGAATAATTGACACTGTGTTCGGAAGAGAACAATTTTGTGTCTGCCCATAAGAATAAAATGATAATTAAGGTCCGATACATTGTATTTTATTTTTGCAAAATACATTTTTTCTTTTGATAAGAATTTAAGGATTATTTTTTCAGTATGAAGTAATAAGAATACTAAGATATTTTAGAAATAAAAATTGAGAAATATCCCCTTATTAGACAGAAATGGACTTGATTTATACAATTTCTGATCTCTTTAGTTGATAAATAGACTAAGTTTGCACAGTTAAATTTTTAAAATAAGTTTTGTGAACCAAAATTAATGTAGTATGAAAAATGTTATACTTTTATTATTGTCGGTATGTGGTATGCTTGCTTGTACTCATACACCGAAATGGGAATTAGTGTGGGAAGATAATTTTGATGGTGCGGAACCTGATACCACAATATGGAGCCGCATACCTCGCGGAAGACCTGATTGGCAAAATACTCAGTCATTTGATAATCGTTGTTATGAAATGCGTGATGGTTGTTTAATATTAAAGGGAATTGTGAATGATAATATGGATGTAGATACGGCGAAGTATCTGACTGGGGGATTGTGGACAAAAGACAAGCATGCTTTTCATCGGGGACGCATCGAAGTAAGAGCTAGATTGCATGGGGCGAGAGGAGCATGGCCGGCTATATGGACTTTGCCTTATGAAATTGATAAATATGTTTGGCCTATGGGAGGAGAGGTAGATATTATGGAACGTTTGAATTATGATTCTATTGTTTATCAAACCGTGCATTCGCACTATACTTATACATTGGGGATAGAGAATAATCCGAAACATGGAGGCACTACATCCATTAATCCTGAGGACTTTAATGTATATGGGGTAGATTTTTGGCCGGACAGTTTGGTGTTTCATGTGAATGGAAAACGACATTTTGTTTATCCTCGTATCGAAACGGAACAAGAAGGTCAATTTCCTTTTGATATTCCCCAATATTTGTTGATTGATATGCAATTAGGAGGTACTTGGGTAGGACCAGTGGACTCTACGGATTTACCAGTGGAGATGGAAGTGGACTGGGTACGTCATTATCAATGGAAATAAAGCTATTCTGATATTTGTTGTTGTAATACAAATTATAAGTAACCTATTAACTTAATTAAATTGAAATTATGAAAAGACAAAGGCAAAAATTATTTCGCGTGGTTTTGGCAGGCGTCCTGATGATATTTTCATTTATGGTATACGCACAGGAACGTATAGTGACAGGTAAGGTGTATGATTCATCCGGTGAGTCTATTATAGGAGCTAGTGTAATGGTACAGGGTACTATGCAGGGAGTGGTGACTGATATAGACGGTGCTTTTCAGTTGAAGGTGCAACCTTCCCAGTCTTTAGTGATTAGCTTTTTGGGATATCAGGATGTGATCCTGCCGGTAGGAAGTAAAAATAATTTTAAAATTATTTTGGAAGAAGACTCCAAAAAGCTGGACGAAGTGGTGGTGGTAGGATACGCTACTCAGAAGAAAGTGAATTTGACAGGATCTGTTGTTTCCGTATCAGCAAAAGATATTCAAGATATTCCGGTGGCTAATACAACTACTTTGCTACAGGGGCGTTTGCCAGGTTTAGTACTAACTCAGAACGGTGCACAAGCTGGTAATGATAATCCAGAAATCAGGATTCGTGGTATTGGTACCTTTGGGAATAATAATCCGATGGTGTTGATTGACGGGGTGGAAGGTAGTATTTCACAAATTGCAGAAATCCCTTCTGCCGATATTGAGAGCATTTCTGTATTGAAGGATGCGGCATCGGCAGCTATTTATGGTGTGCGTGCTGCTAATGGCGTTATTTTGATCACTACTAAGCGGGGACAGGCATCAAGCAAAGTGAAGGTTTCGTATTCAGGTAGTTATACTTTGCAGACCCCAGGTATTGTTCCCGATTATGTGGATGGTTATAATTGGGCTTTGATGAAAAACGAAGTGAGCACTGGAACTTTTTCACCGGAAGCTTTGCAAAAGTTGCAAGACGGATCAGATCCGGATCATTATGCAAATACCAATTGGCTGGATGCTGTATTGCGTAATGCTAGTATGCACCAGCATCATCTGTCTGTATCAGGAGGTAATGAAAATACCCGTTTTATGACTTCGGTGGCCTATTCCAATCAAGATGGTATCATGATGAAGACAGGAGTAGAACGCTTTTCTTTTCGTTCGAATATTGATACTCGTTACAAACGTTTTACTTTTGGATTGAACTTATCCGGTAATAAGAATAATGTGACTACTCCTGCTGTCGCACCTTCCGGCGAAGGTGGAATCATGCGTTATGTATCCTGGTTTACTCGTCCTACTGTGCCGGTGATGTATTCTAACGGACACTACGGCTATGTAGATGGTTCGTCATTGAGTGCCGAACTGATGAAGAATCCTGTAGAGTCAATGTCTTTAGGGCACCGCAGCAATGAGTATTGGCGTTTTAACGGTAAGGTTTTTGCAGGTATTGATTTATGGGACGGATTGAAGTTCCAGACCAGTTTTGCTTATGCTTTTGATTTAAATGCAACGAAATCTTATTCTCCCAAATCTCCTGCCCGTTATGATGCAGAAGGAAATATTAGAAAAGCGGCAGGGGAAACGAATAAGGAGGAGGATTATTGGTATCGCAATGCAACATGGACGAGTGAGAACCTGTTGACTTATAACAAACAATTTGATAAACATAATGTTAATGTGTTGTTAGGGCACTCTGTTATTGGCTCGCGCTTTTATAAAACGACTGCTTCCATACAGGGCTTTCCTACAGAAAATATTTATGAACTTGATGGAGGAACAATTAATCCGGGTGCAAAAGGCAATTCGGAAGAATATAAACTCCAGTCATTTTTTGGTCGTGTGAATTACGGTTATGATGACCGTTATTTGTTTGAGTTCAATATTCGCCACGATGGTTCATCACGTATGCCTAAAGCCAATCGTTACGCTACATTTCCTTCCGTATCAGGAGGATGGGTGTTTTCGAATGAAGAATTAATGAAAGACTATAAAAACTTCTCCCTTGGAAAGTTGCGTTTATCATGGGGTAAGTTGGGTAACCAGGAAATCGGTAATTATGCTTATGCGGCTACTTTGGGCGCAAGCGGAAATTATTTCTTTGACCAAGGTGGGGACAAACAGGCTGGTATGGTACAGACTTCTGTTCCAAATGAAGACATCAAATGGGAAACGACCCGCTCCATCAATGTGGCCCTTGATCTTGGATTCTTTAATAATAGAATACAGACTACTTTTGAATGGTTTGATAAGAAAACTTCTGATATCTTGATGCAATTAGCTATGCCAGGCATATTCTTAGGTTCTCTTAATGCTCCTTATCAGAATGTGGGTGCTGTCCGCAATCGTGGTTGGGAATGGAATGTGAATTACTCGGATAGTAAAGGCGATTGGGTTTGGAATGTAGGTTTCAACTTGTCACACGTGAAGAACGAAATTCTGGAAATGGGCGGTTTGGAAGAAACAATAAGTGGGCAAACAATCAATCGTATTGGCAATCCTATTGGCGCTTATTTTGGATATAAAGCGATTGGTATGTACCGTACAGAAGCTGATTTACAGCGTACTAATTCAAAAGGGGAAATCATTAAACAAAATGGTGTGGCTCCTAAATTGGGCGATATTATGTATGCTGATTTGAATGATGATGGTAATATTACTGCTGATGATCGTGATATTATTGGCAATCCTTTTCCTAAATATTCTTATAGCTTCAATTTAGGAGCTTCTTGGAAGAATTTTGACTTGTCTACTTTTTGGCAAGGAGTGGGAGGTATTTACCGTTACAGTTGGGAAACTTCTACCGATATTCGCGGTAACTTAACCGAACGTTGGTTGGATCGTTATTCTGCCGGCAACGTAAATGCTTCTATGCCGGCATTGGGTAATACTATGAATGATTCTTATTCTTCATTCTGGTTAGAAAATTCCAGTTACTTACGTTTGAAGAACTTGGAATTCGGCTATACATTCCGTCAGCCTGGACTTGCTAAGATGGGTGTTTCCAGTGTCCGTGTTTATTTTGCCGGAAGCAACCTTTTGACATTTACGTCTTTGAAAAACTGGGATCCGGAAAAAACATCGGGTGATGCTAGAAATGACGTACATCCCAATATGCGCACTTATTCATTTGGGCTAAATATTCAATTCTAACTTATAAGGAGGATATACATTATGGTAAAAAGTACAAAAAATATATGCAGAGTTTTATTTTTTTCTGGAGTGTTATTGGTTACCAGTGCATGTTCAGATAGTTTTTTGCAGACGGATTCTCCGAATCAGCCTTCTCAAACCACTTATTGGCAGACCGAATCGGATGCATTGATGGCTTTGACAGCTTGCTATGATGCCATGCAGAGCCAGAATTTATATGATGACAATATTGATGGCTGGAAGTTTGGATTTCTAGGACGTGAAACCAGTACGGATAATGGAGACCACACATGGGTGATTGGATGCTGGGAAGTTCTATCTCGAAATGTGCTTCTTCCACTACCGATGAATGCTTTTCTATGTACTGGAATGCTAATTATGAAGTGATTAAGCGTTGTAATATGTTGGTAGAGAATGTGGAACGTATTCCGATGGAGGCTGAAAAGATAGATGCATACAAGGCGGAAGCAATAGCATTACGAGCTTTGATGTATTGCAATCTGACCTCCGTATTCCGTGATGTCCCTTATCTGACGAAACCTTTAACTTTGGCTGAAGCACAGGCTCCCAAGGCGGAACGTAGCCAGATTATTTCGTCCTTGCTGGAAGATTTGAAGACTTGGATTCCTAAAATACCAGTTATAGGGAAAGCGCAAAAAGGACGTATGTCCCAAGAAGCAGGTTATGCCATTATGGGACGAATTGCTCTTTTTAATCAACGTTGGGACGAGGCAATAACGGCTTATAAAAATGTAGTAGGAAAAGTGCAGCTTTTTAAGTCGGGTGACGGAACTGATTATGCTGCCAATTATGCTGATTTGTTTAAAGAGCAAAATGAAACGGCAGCAGAAGTATTGTTGAGTGTCCATTTTAAAGGTCCGGGATTAGGTGAAGGAAGTTGCTTTGGGGTTTGTTGGTCTGCTCCAATGAATGCTATTGAAGGTTCTATGAACTTGTGTGATGATTTTTATTGTATAGATGGGTTGCCCATCGATAAGTCACCTTTATTTAAAGGAAGTCTTGTTCAAGGAGCCCATACGAAGGCTAATCCGGATATGGGACGTTATGAGAATCGTGATCCTCGTATGAAAGGTACATTGATGTTACCTGGTATGGAATGGAACGGAAAACTGTTTACTAATAATTTGCCGGCAAGTTCTACCTGTTGTATTCGTAAATGGTACACTCCAGAAGATACAGTTAATGAATATGACGGTAGTCTTGACTTCTATGTTATCCGTTATGCAGAGGTACTTTTGTCACTTGCTGAAGCTATGATTGAGAAAGGTGGTTATCCACAAGCCGAAATAACAGGATATATTAATGAAGTTCGTGCTCGTGTTGGTATGCCAGCGGTAGAAGTAGTGGAAGGAACTAATTTGAATAAAGAAGAATTGCGCGCCATTGTACGTCACGAACGCCGTGTGGAATTGGCTTTTGAAGATTTGCGTTTTGCAGATCTTTACCGTTGGGGAGAATTTGAAAATGCTCAAAAGCGTATGCAGAAAGACCAGTCATTCTATGGCTTTGGAGTAGTTTCGCGGGGTAATCTTCGTGGTGCGCAAGATTTGGTTTGGCCTATTCCGCAAGGTGAGATTGATACGAATCCGATGTTGGAGCAACATAGTGAATGGAAATAAGAATGATTGAATTATCTATTGTAATATAACTGTGATGAGGTAAGAGATTGTTAAAAGGTATTTTCTTGAAATAAAGGACAAGTATGTGGTGATAAGGCTGTAACTTGTCCTTTATCGTTTGTTTCCTATTATATATGTTCTATTTCATAACGTAGCATATTTTGTTAAATTACAATGTGATGTTATTTATCTTTTCGTCTCTTTGTTTTATCTTTGTCGTTGAATATTATAAGTAATTAAGTATATGAAGAAAAAGAATGTTTTTAAATGGTGGGGAGTTGTTTTGTTCTTATGTATGTGTTCTGTTCATGCTGAGGCGCAGGATTTGAAATCTATATTGACAGGAGTGGCAAAGGCGGCAATTGGTAACAAGGCTACTACGGCTCATTCTATTGTGGGGACTTGGTCTTATCAGGCTCCTGAATGTCAGTTCGAGAGTGATCAGTTACTGGCAAAGGCTGGTGGAGAGGTAGCGGCCAAAGAAGTGGAAGAAAAATTACAGACTATATATGATAAGATTGGTTTGACTAGTATTAAGTATATTTTCAAGGAGGATGGTACTTATTCATATATATTGAAAAGACGTACGGTAAGCGGCACTTATGTTTTTGATGAGGAAGCTAAGACGATTATTATGAAAAGTAAGTTGGGCATACAGACGGTAGCTTATGTGACAGTGACAGGCAATAGTATGAGTCTTGTGTTTAATGCCGATAAGTTGATGTCTATTCTAAAGGTGATTACTGGAGCGGCTTCCAAAGTAAATTCTACAGCTGCCACTCTTAACAGTGTAGCTGAAGCTTATGACGGGCTGATGTTAGGATTTGAATTGAAAAAGTAGATGCTTTTTGTAAAATATGGGATACAAGTCTTTTATAAAAGTTGAAAAATTGTGATTGGAAATAATGTTTAAGGATAAAACCTTTTAACCTTATTATTATGGTTAAAACGGTTTTTTTATTAACATGTATTGTTTTTGTATATACTGGTCATGAATGTAATATATTGCATATATGTGAGAACGGTTTATTCTTGCTCTTTCAGTGCTGCGAAAATCAAACCTTCCAGTTCTTCCGCCAGTTCGGGGTTATCCTGAATCACTTGTTTGGAAGCGTCACGTCCTTGTCCCAGTTTGGTTTCGTTGTAGCTGTACCATGAACCGCTTTTCTTGATGATGCCTAAATCAGCACCCAAATCAATGATTTCACCGGCTCTTGAGATACCTTCACCAAACATGATATCGAATTCGGCTTTACGGAAAGGAGGTGCCACTTTGTTTTTCACTACTTTTACTTTAGTCTGGTTGCCGATTACTTCTTCACCATCTTTCAGTTGAGTGGAGCGACGGATATCCAAACGTACGGAAGCATAGAATTTCAGAGCATTACCACCGGTAGTTGTTTCTGGATTACCAAACATGACACCGATTTTTTCACGCAACTGGTTGATAAAAATACAAGTTGTATTGGTTTTGCTGATGGCTGACGTAAGCTTACGCAAAGCCTGAGACATCAAACGCGCTTGTAAACCTACTTTGTTATCACCATATCTCCTTCAATCTCAGCTTTTGGAGTCAATGCCGCGACAGAGTCGATAACAATGATATCAATAGCGGATGATCGTATTAGCTGCTCAGCAATTTCAAGTGCCTGCTCACCGTTATCGGGTTGTGATATCCATAAGTTATCTACATCCACTCCCAGTTTGGCCGCATAGAAACGGTCGAAAGCATGTTCGGCATCAATGAAAGCTGCAATGCCGCCTGCCTTCTGAGCTTCAGCAATGGCATGGATAGCCAATGTAGTCTTACCGGATGATTCGGGACCATAAATTTCTATGATTCTACCTTTGGGATAGCCGCCTACCCCTAATGCGGCGTTCAAGGCGATAGACCCGGTAGGAATCACTTCCACTTCCTGTACGTTGTCATCACCCATTTTCATGATAGAGCCTTTACCAAAAGTTTTCTCTATCTTATCCATTGCAGCTTGCAGTGCTTTCAGTTTTTCACTATTTCCGGCACCTGGAGCTGCTGAGAATGGAATTTCTTCGTTATCTTTTTTTGCCATAAATCTGTTGGTTTATAAAATTTGTTGTGCGTGTTCTTTTGTTTTCACCTCTTTGGGAGAGATGATACGTTCAATCACGCCTTCTTCGTTGATGATGAAAGTCGTACGGAATATACCCATATATTTACGTCCGTACATACTTTTTTCTCCCCATACTCCGAATTGTTCTACCAACTTCTTGTCGGTATCGGCAATAAGAGTAAAGGGCAGCTCGTTCTTTTCAATGAATTTCTGATGCGATTTGGCATCATTCACACTGACACCGATTACTTCATAACCATGGGCGCGCAGTTCCGCATAATTATCACGCAAGTTACATGCCTGGGCAGTACAACCCGATGTCATATCTTTAGGATAAAAATAGAGTACTATCTTTTTTCCTTTGTAATCACTTAAACGAATTTCTTCTCCTTTTTCGTTCAAGCCTAATATTTCTGGGACTTTATCTCCTATGTTCATTTTTTAGTGGTTAATGATTTATGGTTATTGTGGCCGCAGGTATGAATTACTTACCATGGGCCGTTAATCACTTTTTAAAGTTCTAAATCACCATCAAATACTTCATGCCAAGGCAGCCCTTGTTTGTTCAGTTGTTCCATAAATGGATCGGGATCAAACTCTTCTACATTCCATACTCCTGGACGTTTCCACAATCCTTGCAGGAACATCATGGCTCCAATCATGGCAGGAACTCCTGTTGTATAGCTCACTCCCTGCATTCCAGTTTCTTTGTAAGCTTCTTGATGGCTACAGTTGTTGTAAACATAGTAAGTACGTTCTTTGCCATCCTTTACGCCTCGGATGCGGCATCCGATAGAAGTTTCGCCTTCATAATTTTCTCCTAGATCCTGTGGATTGGGGAGTACGGCTTTTAGGAATTGTAACGGAACAATTTTCGCTCCGTTATAATCTATTTCGTCAATACGGGCCATACCGATATTCTGGATGACACGCAGATGAGTCAGATATTCCTGACCGAAAGTCATCCAAAAGCGAGCACGTTTGATAGTCGGGAAATTCTTAACTAATGATTCCAGCTCTTCATGATACAGCAAGTAGGAATCACGAGGACCGATATTGGGATAAGTCAGATCCTTGTGGTATTCCAATGGTTTGGTGGTCACCCATTTGCCTTCTTCATAATAACGTCCGTTCTGAGTAATTTCGCGGATATTGATTTCAGGATTAAAATTGGTAGCAAACGCTTTGTGATGGTTACCGGCATTACAGTCCACAATATCCAAGTAGTGCATCTCGTCAAAATGATGTTTTGCAGCGTAGGCTGTATAAATACCACTTACTCCCGGGTCGAACCCACAACCCAGTATAGCTGTCAGTCCTGCGTTTTCAAAACGTTTCTTATAAGCCCACTGCCAACTGTATTCGAAATGAGCTTCATCTTTCGGTTCATAGTTTGCTGTATCCAGATAATTCACTCCAGCCTTCAGACAAGCTTCCATGATGGTCAGATCTTGATAAGGCAGAGCTACATTGATGACGATTTCGGGTTTGAAACTATTAAACAGGGCTACCAGTTCGTCTACATTGTCCGCATCTACCTGTGCAGTCTTAATAGCTGGATTGCCGATAGCTTTTACGATTGCATCACATTTTGATTTTGTACGGCTGGCGATCATGATGTCAGTGAATACATCCGGATTCTGAGCCACTTTGTGTGCTACGACAGTACCTACACCGCCTGCACCGATAATTAATACTTTACCCATTTGCTGTTTTTTATTCTTGTTAAAATAAAATGCCCGGCAAACATTACCGTTCACAGGGCAAAGATAACAAAATATTTTGGGTATTAGTTGATATGATCTAGTTTCTTATTGGTGAAATCTAATGTTTTTCTTTCGTAGGACCATGTTTCATGGCCACCCGTGACTATATGAATGCGTATGGGATTACCCAAAGCCAAACGACATTCGTCGGTTGTCATTCCTTTCCGTACCTTACCGCGGCTTATCATGTTCCAAACTTCTTCTGTGATATTCGGATACTTGGCTCGTAAGTTACCTATGCCGAATAGAACCGTAAAATAATTGTCTGATTGTAAAATCACATCAACTACACTCGTATGGGTGAATGTAGCTTTTATCTTATAATTCTTTCCATCTATGTCTTCCAGCTCTAAAAAGATGTAAGGGGAGTTGTTTTGTGAGATTATATTTTTGATGGTGAATTGTGTATATCGGGGAAGTCTCACCGGAGTGTCTGTTTCATCCAGACATTCCGTTTCCGCTTTCAGATAGACAGGTTTTTTCCCATATTTGCTCATCAGGTTCTTTGATTTTTTGTATTTGCATCACTGAAGCTAAATGAATTTGGAAAATATTTATTTTTATTTCCATAATAAAATCACTGTCTGCCATGCCGCAATTAGTCTTTGATATAGCTACCGGCTGATAGTAGGTGTTTCCTTTCTTGTCTTGGAATACGATTTTTACAGGGTATGCGCGGCTGCCCACTCTGACAGCTGTTACAGTTACTTCTTCATTCATACCAATCGGGACTTCTTTATAGCCCGATGTGCTGTTGGGGTCATCTATACGTACTTTGTTGGTACGCATATATAAGGTTTGTCTTTCCAGCAACTCTTTGGCTATGTCCACATCACCCAGGTAGGCAAGGGTAGGGATACCAGCTTTGGGCTTTAGGCAATATTGTTCCAAAGTGGTGTTTTTAAGTTCGTGATAATATTGTTGCCCTTCACATTCAAAGTTAAAATGTACAAAACCCCGTTCGGTAATTTCCGAACCTAGATATTCAAAAATTTTATGTTTTAAATCTCCTGTATCCACCTCCTTATTAGTCTCCGTCGATTTAAAAGGAGGAATAATGATGTCTTTACGTTCCGGTATCACCATGAATTTCATGCCTGGTGTCCAGTCACACAGGTTGTAATGCTTGAAATGATCGTTTATAAACTGTTTTTCCAAAGACTCTACGGAAATACTTGTTTGTTGTGAAGTAGTCGTGACTATATATCCGTTTTGTGCATAAGTGCATAAGCTACAGCTTGTTGCCCCAATTAAAATGGTTAAAAACTTTTTCATCGCTTTAAGTGTTAGTATATATAAATTGATACAAAGGTATAAAATTTTTGTGTATAATTGCTATAGTGAAAAATAAAATGGTTAGTTTTGCACACTAAACTAACAGATTTAACAAAAAAATAATATGAAAAAACTAGTATTAGAAATGATGCTATTTGTGCCGGAGCATTGATTGTATCTTGTGGTAGTGGAAAGAATATGTTGTCTGTTTCTTCTCTGGATGGGGAATGGAATATTACAGAGGTGGATGGACAAAAGATATCTACAGAGAGAATGCCTTTCATTGGTTTTGATGTAGCTCAGAAACGTATTTATGGAAATAGCGGATGTAACCGTATGATGGGAAGTTTTGAAGCCGACTCTCTGAAGCCAGGTACATTGAAGTTTGGACAGATAGGAAGTACCCGCATGATGTGCCCTGATATGAAGACTGAGCAGATGGTATTGGGTGCATTGGATAAAGTGACTTCTTTCCAGACGGTTTCTGACAAGCCTAGTGTGATAACTCTATGTAATCAAGATGGTCAGCCGTTGATGACTTTGGAAAAGAAGGCGGCTCCGGAAGTGTCACTGTCTGATCTTTCAGGAGAATGGGTTATTGAATTGGTGAATGGAAAGAAGATTGTAGGTACGGCTGAGGTAACTCCTTTTATCGGTTTTAATTTGGATGAAAGCCGCATTTACGGTAATATGGGCTGTAATACTATTAATGGTGCATTAACGCAGGAAGATGGAAAACCCAATTCTTTGAGATTTGACAATGTTGCTACTACCATGATGATGTGTCCTGATATGGAAACTGAAACTATTGTGCTGAATGCTTTGAATGAAACAAAAAGTTTCAGCATGAAAGATAATAAAGTATACTTATTAGGTGAAAATGGAAATGAATTGCTGGTGTTGAAGAAACGATAATCCATATACATTCAAATAGATATGGTCGCCCATTTTCTCATAAACGAGAAAATAGGCCGATTGCATTTATGGCATTATGGTAGGATGCTGACAAGTATTCTGTTTGGTGGAATTCTGACATTCTTGCCTTATATAAATCCATCTAAAAGTATCATATAACAAATAAATCAGTCATTTTGTCAGCCTTTGTCACATTCTTATTTTTGGCATACCGTTTGTTTTATGAAGGACGTGCGGTTGGTGCACCAAAGAAAAAAAGAAATCCTTCGTGAACCATTCGCCAAGAAATCAGTTTAATTGAAAACAAATAAATAAAGATATATAATTATGGGAAAGATTATTGGTATTGACTTAGGAACCACAAACTCATGTGTTTCAGTATTTGAAGGTAATGAACCGGTAGTAATCGCAAACAGTGAAGGTAAACGTACTACTCCGTCTATCGTTGCATTTGTCGACGGTGGCGAACGTAAAGTAGGTGATCCTGCAAAACGTCAGGCAATCACTAACCCGCAACGTACTATTTTTTCTATCAAGCGTTTCATGGGTGAAACTTGGGATCAGGTACAGAAGGAAATAGCCCGTGTCCCTTATAAAGTAGTGAAAGGTGACAATAATACCCCACGTGTAGATATCGACGGACGTCTTTATACTCCGCAAGAAATTTCAGCTATGATTCTGCAGAAGATGAAGAAAACAGCTGAGGATTATCTGGGACAAGAAGTTACAGAAGCCGTTATCACCGTTCCGGCATACTTCTCGGACTCACAACGTCAGGCTACTAAAGAGGCTGGTCAGATTGCAGGTTTGGAGGTTAAACGTATTGTGAACGAACCGACAGCCGCTGCCTTGGCTTATGGGCTTGATAAGGCTCACAAAGATATGAAGATTGCTGTGTTCGACCTTGGTGGTGGTACATTTGATATCTCTATCCTTGAATTTGGTGGTGGTGTGTTCGAAGTACTTTCTACTAATGGTGATACTCATTTGGGTGGTGACGATTTCGACCAAGTGATCATTGATTGGTTGGTGCAGGAATTCAAGAATGACGAAGGTGCGGATTTGACAAAAGACCCGATGGCAATGCAGCGTTTGAAAGAGGCTGCAGAAAAGGCAAAAATTGAATTGTCTTCTTCTACTTCAACTGAAATCAACCTGCCATACATCATGCCCGTAGACGGTATGCCTAAGCACTTGGTTAAGACTTTGACCCGTGCTAAATTTGAAGCTTTAGCTCACAATTTGATTCAGCTTGTCTTGAACCTTGTAAGAAAGCTATGAAGCGATGCAGGTCTGAGCAACTTCTGATATCGAA
>ENA-OQJX01000447-OQJX01000447.1-human-gut-metagenome-genome-assembly--contig:-NODE-447-length-22073-cov-5.580835_pt1 | contig 22073 bp, 24 predicted proteins | sample MGYA00242615_ERZ504782 | MGnify/ENA primary metagenome ERZ504782 (study PRJEB26092, sample SAMD00036354) | human gut metagenome | host: Homo sapiens | study: EMG produced TPA metagenomics assembly of... | reverse complement strand
TTTAGATTTACTATGTATTCCAAATTGTGTGTGATTATCAGTAATTTGCAATTTTATGATATTTCTTGAATGTATAGGTTCGAGAGCCTCTTTCTCCGCTGAAAGCAGCAAAAGCTGCTTTTTACGTTTTATGGAGGCTGGTTGCTTCTTGATATACATAATTCAACCGAAAAGGAGAGATGCTCGAGTGGTTGAAGAGGCACGCCTGGAAAGCGTGTAAACCCCTAAAGGGTTTCGCGGGTTCGAATCCCGCTTTCTCCGCAAAGTCCCGATGATTTATTATCGTCGGGACTTTTTCTTTATGGGATTAATTAACGGTATTTTGAAATAAGATATGGATTCTTTATCTTTGCAAAAAGTTTTTAGGGAAGGAATGTTAGTAACTACCGTGGATAAAAAGATAAAGTTTTACCAGCGTGTGATTTTGATGATCATGTTGGTCTTTATGCCGTTTTATTCGGTTGGCAGTGATTTCTTTCTGGAAGGTTTTCCAAGTTCTTCTATCGAGGTGGTGGAGAATGAAGTGCATGATGTACTTGATTTCGACGATAATGCCTCCTTGCGTACTGTCCGGCAGGAACAGATTCAAATCCAACTGTTTGTAGCAGACTTTATAGCCGATTGGCTGACTATAATAAATGTGCATGAGTTGATTCATTCTCTTGAATTACAGCAATGTACGTTCTTACCTATATTTTATCAACTTCATAAAACCCAGAGTTTTGTCTGGTTTTGTTCCTATCTGATTTAGGTCTTATCCGATTCTTTTTATTTTTCAGAGCGTGTATGGGTATGTTATGCCGGTATGCGGGATGTTTTGTCGTATCCCTGATATTGCACGCTTTATCATATGTATAATTATAACCTAAAAATAAACTAATCAGAAACGATTTATGACGAGAAGATTATTTTTTAACTATTTACCTTTTTTATTTTTAATAGCCAGCTTTTTTACCTCTTGTAACCGGAGCCATGAAAAAAAATCCGGAAGTAAAAACAATACGCTGGTGGTGAAGCTGGCAGCTACGAGTATTGAAGTGGCCCAATCGTATGTAGCCGATGTGCAGGCTGTCCAGTTTGTGGAAATCAAACCGAAAGTGGAAGGGTTCGTTGAAGATGTCCTGGTTGACGAAGGAGAGCACGTGAAGAAGGGACAGGTCTTGTTCAAGCTTTCCTCTGCCGAACTGTATGAAGAGGTTAAAGAAGCGCAGGCCAACTATAAGCAGGTGCAGGCCGAGTTGAAAATGGCGGAAGTCGAAGCGGACCGTGTAAAGCGCTTGGTGGAAAAGGACATCATTTCGCCGATCCGCTTGGAACAGGCATTGGCGGAAGCCGATGTCGCCCGTTTGCGGGTACAGCAGGCTAAATCGCGTTTGCTTCGTGCGGAAACGAATTATTCATATACGACCATCACGTCTCCTTTTGAAGGATATGTGGACCGCATACCGTTTAAGGTCGGTAGCTTGGTCACGCCGTCCAGCTTGTTGACCTCCCTGACGGATGTTTCGGAAATGTTTGCCTATTTCAAGATTAACGAGAAAGAATATCTCGAATATAACGTACGCAGTTGAGCGGAGTGGAGCAACCGGAGTATAATAACCTGGAATTGATCCTGTCGGATCAGACAACCTATCCGTACAAAGGAACGGTCGAAACCGTAGAAGGTGATTTTGAACGTGGTACGGGTTCCATTGCTTTTCGTGCGCGTTTTGCCAATCCGGACCGCCTGTTGCGACATGGTGTTTCGGGTAAAATCCGTATGCTGACAGAAATGGAAGACGTGATACTGGTCCCGCAACGTTCGACATTCGAGATTCAGGATTTTACTTACGTGTATACCGTTGATGAAGAAGGCAAAGTGAGTGTTCGCAGTTTCGAACCACTCTCCCGTCATGGTGCCTATTATGTAACGAAAGACCTGCCTGACAATACACTGATCGTTTATGAAGGAGTTCAGCAAGTGAGTGACGGAATGGTTATTACGCCTGAAATTGTGGATACTGAAACGGTCCGTAAACAATTGGAATTGTCTGATGAAGTCGAAAATAATAAGTAAGCCGTATGTTTGAGATATTCATCAGACGCCCGATTCTGTCCGGTGTCATTTCTGTTGTGATTGTTTTTCTGGGTTTGTTGGCTATTACCTCTTTGCCGATTACCCAGTTTCCCGATATTGTTCCGCCTTCCGTTACGGTGACGGCCCGTTATACGGGAGCCAATGCCGATGTGATGGCTAAAACTGTGGCGACTCCCTTGGAACGTGCTATCAATGGTGTGCCTGGAATGACCTATATGACGACCGTTTGTACGAACGACGGTATGTCGCTGACGACGATCTATTTCAAAGTAGGAACCGATCCGGATGTCGCTTCCGTGAATGTGCAAAACCGTGTGACGACAGTCCTCGACGAACTTCCCGAAGAAGTGATCCGTGCCGGTGTGATTACCGAGAAAGAGGTAAACAGTATGTTGATGTATCTGAACATCATGAGTACGGACAGTTCGCATACCGAGAAGTTCGTGTACAATTTCGCCGATATCAATATCCTGCGTGAGCTGAAGCGAATCGACGGTGTCGGTTTTGTCGAGATTATGGGGAGCCGCGATTATGCGATGCGTGTGTGGCTGAACCCTAACCGACTGGCAGCCTATAATATGTCGCCGCAGGAGGTGACAGCCGCTATCCGTTCGCAAAACATCGAAGCGGCTCCGGGTAAGACCGGTATCAGTTCGGATAAGATTCCGCAGCAGTTACAGTATGTATTGCAATATAGCGGGAAGTTCAGCACTCCCGAAGAATATGGGGAGATCGTGTTGAAGGCGTTACCGGATGGTTCGGTCCTCCGGTTGAAGGATGTGGCGACGATCGAATTCGACTCGGAAGATTATAATATGATTTCCATGACCGACGGCAAGCCCTCGGCCTCTATCATGATCAAGCAGCGTCCGGGTTCGAATGCTCGAGAGGTGATCCAGAATATCAAAGCCAAGATGGAGGAAATCAAGGAAAGCAGTTTTGCTCCCGGAATGGATTATAATATATCGTATGATGTTTCGCGATTTCTGGACGCTTCGATTTCGGTTGTGCTCCGGACGCTGTTGGAAGCCTTTTTGCTGGTGTTTATCGTGGTATATTTGTTCCTGCAGGATTTCCGTTCGACGTTGATTCCGGCGATAGCGTTCCTGTTTCGCTTGTCGGGACTTTCTTCTTCATGCAGATGTTGGGCTTCTCCATCAATATGCTGACGTTGTTCGCGCTGGTACTGGCAATCGGTATCGTGTTGATAATGCCATTGTTGTGGTGGAGGCGGTGCATGTGAAGATGCACAACGAGAAACTTCCACCGGCAAAAGCCACCGAAGCTGCCATCCGTGAGATCGGTGGGGCGATTATTGCCATTACCCTGGTGATGTCTGCCGTATTCGTCCCGGTAGGCTTTATGTCTGGTACGGTCGGTATTTTCTACCGTCAGTTCTCATTGACGCTGGCGGTGGCGATTGTCATTTCGGGTGTGAATGCCCTGACGCTGTCTCCTGCACTCTGCGCCTTGATGCTGAAGCCTGTCTCGCGTGACAAAAAGGTGAAGAAAAGTTTGTTGGCGCGTTTCTTCGACGGATTCAATAAGCGCTACGATCATCTGGAACGCCGTTATAAGATCAATCTGCGTTTGTTCCTGAACAGACGTTTCCTGACGTATGCGACGTTGATTGTTTTCTGCCTGGCAACATGGGGTATGACGTTTGTGCTGCCTTCGGGCTTTATTCCCAATGAAGATCAGGGAATGATTTATGTGAACGTCGATGCACCTCCCGGAGCGACCCTCGAACGTTCGGAGGCTGCTTTGAGCAAAGTGCAGGCCGCCTTGTTGCCATTGGAAGAAGTGGAAACAGTTTCCACATTGGCAGGCTATAGTTTAATGACGGAGACGGAAGGAGCCAGCTTCGGCATGGGGATGATCAACCTGAAACCTTGGAATGAACGTGAACAGACAGCTGAAGAGCTGATGCGCGTCTATGCCGACCGTGTGTCGCATATCAAGGATGCGGATATCCAGTTCTTCCTCCCGCCGACGGTTCCCGGTTTCGGTAATGCCAGCGGTTTCGAACTTCGTTTGCAGGATAAGACTGCTGGGACATTTGCCGAATTGGACGAGGTGGCCAAATCGTTTGTGGCCAAACTGAATGCCGATCCCCGTCTGTCGGGTGTCACATCCGGTTTCAATCCGAACTTCCCGCAATATCTGCTGCGGGTCGATCTGCCAAAGCGGCAAAATTAGGAATCGATGTGAACGAGTCGATGGAAACTTTGCAATCATACGTCGGGAGTTTCTATTCTTCCAACTTCGTCCGTTTCGGGCAAATGTACAAGGTAATGTTGCAGGCTGCTCCCGAATATCGTATGAATCCGGAGGATCTGTTCGGCTTGTATGCTAAAAATAAAGAGGGAAATATGGTTCCGTATTCCAACTTCATGACAATGGAACGCGTATACGGTCCGAGCCAGATTACCCGTTACAACCTGTTTACTTCGGCCATGATTACCGGTGAACAGGCACCGGGAGTCAGCTCGGGTGAAGCCTTGGAAGCCGTAGAGGAGATTGCTGCCGAAGTGTTGCCGCGCGGCTACGATATAGAATGGTCCGGTGTTGCCCGCGAAGAGAAAGAATCCGGTGGACAATCCTTGGTTATTTTCGCGATCTGTCTGGTCTTCGTCTATCTTCTTCTGGCGGCCCAGTATGAAAGCCTTTTGCTGCCGCTTCCGGTTATCCTCTCACTTCCGGCGGGTGTGTTCGGATCATTCCTTTTGCTGTATGCGGTGGGACTGGAAAATAATATTTATGCCCAAGTGGCATTAGTGATGCTGATCGGTCTCTTGGGCAAGAATGCGATCCTGATTATCGAGGTGGCGAACCAGTGCCGCAAAGAAGGTGTCAGTATTATGGGAGCGGCCATCCAGGGGGCTACCAGCCGCTTGCGTCCGATCCTGATGACCTCTTTTGCCTTCATTAGCGGTTTGATCCCGTTGGCGATAGCCAGTGGCGCTGGTGCTTTGGGCAATCGCTCCATCGGGACGGCAGCGGCTGGAGGTATGCTGATCGGTACGTTCGTGGGGATCTTCCTGATACCGGGGCTTTATGTGATATTTGAATCGTTGGCAACTTACTTAAAGGAAAAGAAACAAAAAGCAAATGAAGAAGAATATGAGTATTAAGATAATCGCTGCAGCTTGCCTGTGTGCCGCGATCGGCCTTACTGCTTGCAAGGCTCCGCAGCTTTCTCCGGACGGGGAACGTGCCGCACTGCCGGAAGGAGATGGGCATACCTATGACACTGCATTTGTAAAGCCGTTGGAGTGGAATGTGTTTTCCAGGATTCCATCTTGCAGGGATACGTGGAGGTCGCTTTGAAGAATAACCATTCGTTCAAGCAAAGCATGGAACGGGTGACGATGAGCCGGGCCAACCTGCAACGGGCAAAAGGCTTACTGTTGCCGGAGGTTGGTCTCGGTATCGGGGCTTCGGTCAACCGTTTCGGTGAATATACAATGGACGGCGTGGGGAACAGCGAGACTAATGTTCCTTCCCTGTCGAAAGACAAACATATCCCGGACCTTACCGCGATTTCGGACTTTTCCTGAATTTCCAGTGGGAAGCGGATATATGGGGGAAGCTGACACGTAAGAAACAGGCGGCTGCAGCCCGCTGGATGGCTTCGGTCGAGGCAACCCGTTTTGCGCAGTCGGTCCTGATTTCCGAATTAGCTGTCCACTATTATGAACTGATCGGTTTGGATAAGCGCCGGGATGTGTTGGAAGAGGCCCATATCAGTTCCAAACGTTCGTACGAGTTGACTCGCCAGTTGAAGAAGGAGGGAGCTGAGACGCAGTTGGCTGTCGACCAGTTTCATGCCCGTATGCTACTGATAGAAAGCAAACTGTTGGAAAATGACCAACTGATCGGGGAGAAAGAGCGTGCGATAGCCTGTCTGTTAGGTGTCTTTCCGTTTGAAATCAGGCGTATGAGTTTTGAAGAACTGCGTCAGATCCCTTTTCCGCTTTCAGACGGTGTTCCGGCGAATATGCTGACCTTGCGTCCTGACGTGCGGGCCGCCGAGATGGAATTGTTGGCTTCAAAGGCGGATGTGATGGCGGCTAAAGCGGCTTTCTACCCTTCGTTGGTGCTGGGTGCGGGAGGCGGCTTCAATAGCTTTGACGTGGGCAAATGGTTTACTGCACCTGCTTCGCTGGTCTACGACCTGGCAGCAGGGATTACTGCGCCTATTTTCCAGCGGAACCAGATTCGTTCGATGTGGGAGGAGGCGCGTGCTTCGCAACGGATTGCCTTGTCGCAATATCATGAAACGGCCTTGAAAGCTTATACGGAAGTATTGGATTTGTATTGTGCCGGCTTGAACCAAGTGGAGCGTGTACGCCTGAAAGAGGTGGAAACCGTAGCCCACCAACGTTCGGTCACCAATGCCAATGAGCTTTTCAAGTTGAACTATGTCGGCTTCCTCGAAGTGCTCTCCGCCAACGAACGTTATCTGGATAGCGAGTTGGAACGTATCGACATCATCACCGACCTTTGCCGGAAAAAGATCCTTCTCTACCGGGCGTTGGGCGGTGGTTGCTAAAGCTTTTAGACGAAAAGACGGATGTAGAAGGTTTGCATCCGTCTTTTTGGCTATCATGGAATTTTTGTTTCATCCAGATGAAACTTTTTATACTTTTGCATCGTTCTTAAAAACTGAAATGAGAAATGGAACATGCTCCTAAGATTAACAAAGTAGAGGTCCGCACTTTGCAGATGGCGGACTACCGACAATTATCTCAATCTTTTACAAGAGTTTATTCAGACGGCTCGGATGTGTTTTGGACACGTGAGCAAATCAAGAAGTTAATCACTATTTTCCCGGAAGGGCAGGTGGTTACGGTCGTGGATGATAAGATCGTGGGGTGCGCCTTGTCTATCATCGTCGATTACGACAAGGTAAAGAACGACCATACTTACGCCTTTGTTACTGGAAACGAAACCTTTAATACGCATAATCCAAAAGGCAATATCCTGTATGGAATAGAGGTCTTTATCCATCCCGATTACCGGGGCCTGCGTTTGGCACGGCGTATGTATGATTATCGGAAGGAATTGTGTGAAAGCCTGAATTTGAAAGCGATTATGTTCGGCGGACGTATCCCGAATTATCATAAATATGCGGATACGATGCGCCCGAAGGAATATATTGATAAGGTCCGTAAAAGAGAAATTTATGATCCGGTGCTGACTTTTCAAATATCGAATGATTTCCATGTTCGTAAAGTGATGACGAATTATTTGCCGAACGATGAGGAATCCAAACATTATGCGACTCTGTTGCAATGGGACAACATTTATTATCAGCCGACTCCGGAAATAGTTTCGACCAAGACGACTGTTCGCGTCGGCCTTGTCCAGTGGCAGATGCGGCCTTACAAGGGGCTCGATGACGTGTTCGAACAGGTGGAATTTTTCGTGGATGCCGTGTCTGATTATAAGAGCGATTTTATACTTTTCCCCGAATACTTCAATGCCCCTTTGATGGCTAAGTTCAATCACATGAGCGAGTCAGAAGCGATTCGTGAGCTGGCGAAATACACGGACGAGATGCTGAATCGTTTCATCAACTTGGCGATCAGCTACAACATCAATATCATTACCGGGAGCATGCCGTTGATCAAAGACGACGGGTTGTATAACGTCGGTTTTCTCTGTCGCCGCGACGGTAGTTATGAGACGTACGAGAAAGTGCATATCACGCCCGATGAAGCGAAGAGCTGGGGACTTTCCGGCGGTAAGATGGTGCAGACTTTCGAAACGGACTGTGCCAAGATCGGTGTCCTGATCTGCTACGATGTCGAATTTCCAGAACTGTCGCGTATCATGGCGGACCAGGGGATGCAGATTCTGTTTGTGCCCTTCCTTACCGATACGCAGAACGCCTATTCGCGTGTCCGTGTTTGTGCGCAGGCACGTGCGATCGAAAACGAATGCTTTGTCGTCATAGCAGGTAGTGTCGGCAACTTGCCCCGCGTCCATAATATGGATATTCAGTATGCACAGTCAGGTGTTTTCACTCCGTGCGATTTTGCTTTTCCGACAGACGGTAAAAGAGCTGAGGCGACTCCGAATACGGAAATGATCCTGGTGTCGGATGTGGACCTCGATTTGCTGAATGAGTTGCACACGTACGGAAGTGTCCGCAATTTGAAAGATCGCCGGCACGACCTGTATGAAGTGAAGATGAAGCGGAAGTAGCAGAAAGATGGAGAATAGGTTTCTTGTTTTGTCATTTTGTTGTGATTTGCAAGACTTATAAGATGTTTTATAAGTAACATGCTTTTGATGGTGGGAGAAAAATGTTATATTTGTAGACAGATGACTTCAAAATAACATTCAATAATCCTTCCTAAAAAATATTTGCTTATGATTAAAAGAAGATTACTTTCGTATGACATTTCGCAATTGACAAAAGCATTTAAAAAAGATTTTCCCCAACTGGTAACGATGGCGGAAGAAAGTGAGAGCGCAGCGCTTTTTAAAGAAGCCTTGCGCTCTTTTGTTTCTTCCCGTATTGACAGGACGGTTGGTGGGAGCAATATGGGAAATGTCGTGGCGAAGCGTATTTTTCTGTTGATCGAACATGACGGTATGATGGTCTCCGAGCTTTCGACAGGTGAGGAGATACCAGTACGGACGATTACCTGCCTGTGGCAGTTCTTGGCCGGGAAGCTGGAGGAAGATGTTTCGCCGGACTTCTTTATCGACCTGTACCGGCAATTCGAATTGCTGGAGAAGCCGGAGGAAATCGTTCCGGACCGTTCGCTTGTCAAACGGCAGATGAACCGTTGGCCGACCGGACTGGACGAGGAGGTGATGGCGATCCGTCACTCCAACAAAGAGCGAATCATTGCTGGGTTGATACGTAAGATCGAACGGTGTCATGCCCCGACCTCTCGGTTCCAGTTTACGGAAGAGATGAGCTATGCCGAGAAATACGTCAAAGTGCAGGAATGGTGGAATACTGGCCGTTTCCATCTTGCGATGGCTTTCAAAAGCCTGACGGAACTGAACTATTTTCTTGGCGGTTCCCTGTCGGCTGGAACGATGGACCTGTTGGCACGTGCCCGTAAGAAAGGCATGCCGTTTTTTGTGACTCCTTATTACCTTTCCCTGCTGAACACGAATACAAGCGGATATGACGATGCAACCATCCGCTCTTATATCCTTTATTCGGAAGAGCTGGTCGATACATACGGCCGGATCAAGGCGTGGGAGAAAGAAGATATTGTCGTGTCCGGACAGCCAAATGCCGCAGGGTGGTTGTTGCCGGAAGGACACAACATACACCGTCGTTATCCGGAAGTGGCGATCTTAATCCCCGATTCGATGGGGCGTGCCTGTGGCGGGCTGTGTGCTTCCTGCCAGCGGATGTATGATTTCCAAAGCGAGCGTTTGAATTTTGATTTCGAATCCTTGAAACCAAAGGAGGCATGGGATAAGAAACTGCGTCGGTTGATGCGCTATTTTGAAGAGGATGCGCAGCTCAGGGATATCTTGATTACTGGAGGTGACGCGTTGATGAGTCAGAACGCGACGCTCTGTAACATACTTGATGCCGTCTATAAGATGGCGGTCCGAAAACGAAAAGCTAACGAGAGTCGTCCCAAAGGGAGAAGTACGCTGAGTTACAACGGGTCCGCTTGGGGTCTCGCCTGCTTGCCTACTTGCCTCTCAGAATCACGGACGAACTAGTCGACATCTTGAGGAGTTTCAAAGATAAAGCCTCACGTGTCGGTGTTACGCAGTTTATTATCCAGACACATTTTCAATCCCCGTTGGAGGTCACGCCGGAAGCAAAAAAGGCGATCGAGGCGATTCTCTCCGCCGGTTGGATCATCACCAACCAGATGGTCTACACCGTTGCCGCTTCTCGGCGTGGGCATGCGGCAAAACTTCGTCAGACGTTGAATGCGATGGGGGTGGTGTGCTATTACACTTTTTCGGTTAAGGGTTTTCACGAGAACTATGCCGTGTTCACTCCCAATAGCCGTTCTTTACAGGAACAGCAAGAAGAGAAAATTTTCGGCCTTATCCCCAAAGAGAAGCAGAAGGAACTGTATCGGCTGATCCGCTATGAGCGACCCTTAGGAAAGAAATTGTCCGGTTTTTTAAAAGAGAACCATCTTCTTTTTGCTGCCATCGACCGTAGTGTGTTGAATCTTCCTGCCATCGGCAAAAGCATGACTTTTCGGACGGTCGGTTTGACGCCTGAGGGGAAGCGTATCCTGAAATTCGACCACGACACTGGACGCCGTCACAGCCCGATTATCGATCGGATGGGAGAAGTCTACATCGTTGAGAACAAGTCCGTCGCCGCCTACCTGCGCCAGTTACAGGATATGGGTGAAGATGTGCGGGAGTATATCAGTATTTGGAATTATTTCGAGGGGGTGACTGAACTTCGTTTCAGTATTTACGAATACCCCGACTATCCATTTGATGTTACAGAAAAGATGACAAATCTTGAACTATAAAACGAGTAATTATTATCTTTGTTCGTGCTAAACCAATATTAAAATGATACAGAACGAAAGAGAAATACGACACGAGCATGTGTTACAGGCTGTTCGTCAGATGATGACAGCCGCCCGGACAGCTCCGAAAGGGAAAGGCATCGATATTATTGAAGTGGCGATGGTGACGGATGAAGATATCAAACACCTTTCCGAAGAATTAGTTATCATGTCCGGCGAAACCGGTTTGAAATTCTTTCTGCGTGATGCCGACAATATCCTTCAGGCTGAAGCCATCATGATTGTTGGTACGCGTCAGCAGGTGCAGGGCTTGAATTGCGCTCACTGTGGATTCCCGACTTGCGTGGAGAAGCCGGAAGCCGTTCCTTGTGCGATCAATTCGGTGGACTTGGGTATTGCGATCGGTTCAGCTTGTGCCACGGCTTCGGATTTGCGTCTGGATACGCGCGTGATGTTTAGCGCCGGTCTGGCTGCACAGCGTTTGGGGATGTTGGGCGATTGTAAGTGCGTGATGGCGATCCCGGTGAGCGCGTCGTCGAAAAATCCGTTCTTTGATCGAAAACCAAAAACAGAGTAAGTCATGATAAAGTTTGATAACAAACTCGAACTGCGATACTACTTCAGTGACAAGTCCAACTACATGGATGCCATGATCAAACACCGTTCGGAAAAAGAGGTACTCTCGCTTGTCCGGACGTTGGCAGACATGCTGGATATCAAGATGACGGTTTATTGCGAGTCTTTTGCTCAGCAGGAGGGATTCCGCGAAATCTGGTCGGTGGCAGGTGAGAACAGCCGTTTGATTTCCGTCCTTCTCAACTTATTTATGCAAGTGTGGGCACGTCCGTCCCTTTTGGTCGGCGGGCAGCCGGCCCAGGATCGTTCGGCGGCCGACGAGGAAAAGATGCAGCGCGAAATAGCCTTATTGCGTACGAATCTTAGGAAAAAATCGCCTGGCATAACCGTTACGCGCGAATTGGTGGAGTTGCTGAGCGCATCGCCTCGCGTCTGTAAATGCAAATCGAATTTTTACGAAGCTGTGCGCGGCTATCCGAAGGTGACGAAGTTTACCTTGCGCGAACTGAACGAAAACAACCGTAGCCGTTCGGGATCGTTGGAGGTCAAACGCGAACAATTCGACTATTACATCCTCCGTTCCGACGAGTTGCCTTCGGTTAAAGACAACAAGGCGACGATAGAAATCATCTCGCCTGTGCTGAAAGACGCTCGTTACCGTTGGAAAGGCATCTACAACAAAGGAGGCGAGACGATCGACTTCTATATGTGCGATGAAGACTTTAAGAAAGATATGTTCGATGAAAAGATTGTCTTCAAGAGCGGTATGTGTATTGATTGCGTGCTGGAGATACAGCGGAAGATGAGCGAATTGGGTGAAGTGGTCAATATTAGCTATACGGTCGAAACTGTGATCCGTACCCGTTTCGATAAGATGGAAATCGTTACGCCGCAAGGAAAACGCCACCTGCGTAAGTTAGAGGCGGAGAAAAAGCAGTTGACACTCGATCTTTTCGGGTGATAAACAAAGGTTGTAGAGGTATGGCAAAAGCAAAAACAGTATATGTCTGCTCCAACTGTGGGGCTGATTCTCCGAAATGGATCGGAAAATGTCCTTCCTGTGGGGAGTGGAACACGTATGTCGAGGAGATCGTGGCAAAAGAACCGGCCGGAAAGCGTGTCGGAGCGGGATTTATCCGTCCTGATGGAGCCGGTCCTGTGCGTCCTGTACTGCTTCGGGACATCACTTCCGAAGAAGAAACGCGCATCGACCTTGGTGATCAGGAGTTGAACCGCGTCCTCGGTGGTGGCCTGGTGAAAGGATCACTGGTCCTGATCGGCGGCGAACCGGGAATCGGTAAGTCTACTCTTGTCCTGCAAACCGTCTTGGGACTGAAGGGACTCCGCACGCTTTATGTCTCCGGTGAAGAGAGCAGCCGCCAGTTGAAACTTCGTGCCGACCGCATCATGCATGAGAACCTGGATTGCTTCATCCTCTGCGAAACCAATCTTGAACAGATATTTGTCCAGACCCGTAACGTTCAACCTGATCTCCTGATTATCGACTCGATACAAACGATTTATACGGAGGTGGTCGAATCTTCTCCCGGAAGTGTATCGCAGGTACGTGAATGTAGTGCTGCCATCCTGAAATATGCGAAAGAGAGTGGCACACCCGTCCTCCTGATCGGCCATATCAATAAGGAAGGAAGCATTGCCGGGCCGAAGGTTCTTGAACATATCGTTGACACTGTCCTTCAGTTCGAGGGTGACCAGCATTATATGTACCGGATACTCAGGAGCATCAAGAACCGTTTCGGAAGTACGGCTGAATTAGGCATCTACGAGATGCGCCAAGACGGGCTTCGAGAAGTCAGTAACCCTTCCGAACTGCTATTGACGCAGAATCACGAAGGGCTGAGCGGAGTGGCTATTGCGGCGGCGATCGAAGGGATCCGTCCTTTCCTGATCGAGACGCAGGCGCTGGTGAGTTCGGCCGTTTACGGGACCCCACAGCGCAGCGCGACGGGGTTTGATCTCAGACGTATGAATATGTTGCTCGCGGTACTCGAAAAGCGTGCTGGGTTCAAGTTGATACAGAAAGATGTCTTTTTGAATATTGCCGGCGGACTAAAGGTGAACGATCCGGCGATCGACTTGGCGGTGATCAGTGCGGTTCTTTCTTCCAGTCTCGACATTTCAATCGAACCGGGTATCTGTATGTGCGGCGAGGTGGGACTTTCGGGCGAGATCCGTCCGGTGAACCGCATCGAGCAGCGTATCCTGGAAGCGGAAAAATTAGGTTTCTCGCGCATTATCATCCCGCACAATAACCTGAAAGGCTTCGACACGTCCAAGTGCAAGATGCAAATTGTGCAAGTGCGCAAGGTAGAAGAGGCTTTCCGGCAATTGTTCGGATAAGTTTATATGTATATGAATAAAAGTGTTGTTTATCTATTTGTGAGTATTTTCTTCCTGTTTATAAGCTGCGAGTACCAGTTAGGGGAGAATTTTATGGATTTTGAAAAGCGGCAGGTCGATTCGGTCGCGATGAGTGTGGACTTCTATGGCCCGTTTATCCATGATGTGGAAAACGGAACCTTTGTGGTGGAAAACAGTGGTGATGCTGTTTGCCAGATCGATCCGTTGCCCGGATTCGAAATTGAGAAACAGATCATCCGCTTGGGTGAAATGGTCTGGGAAAGCAATGGGACACAGTGTGATTTCCGGTTGGATGTAGACCTGATACCGAATGGTTCTTATGAATTGTCGTGCGAGATTATTGCCCGTATGAACAGCGGGACGGTTGCCGGGCAGGTCGGGATTGAACATTATGTGGAAAAGCGCAGTTGGCCTCTCAAGGTAAATGCGCGTACCGAGACGGAACTTCCTTTGCTGTATCGGGTGAATGAAGAAGGACTGATTGAAATCTCTTGGGAGGTGGATGAGGCGTTTCGTGACGGGTTCGATCATTACCGGATTGAGTTTACTACGCTGAAGAAGGGGGCTAATTATATCTATACTACGAGAAGGTCGGATTTTGATATTCATTCATATGCCGATAAACGATATGCCGGTGAGAAAGGAACATACAAGGTCTATCTCTATTTCAAAGCGGAAGCCGACCGTCCCCGTTCGCTTGGATCGCTTGACTTGGAGCAGGCCAAACCGCAGGTTCAGGTAGAATATAGGACAAAGAACCGCGTACGTCTGTCTTGGACGTATCCTTACCGTTCGGCAGTCGATGTCGTCTACGGAGGTGAAGTTGTGGCGGAAAAGGTGACGGATGGCATGACGGAGTTTCCCCTTGCCGGACAGGAAGCAGGCATGGTTGAGTTGCGTTTCTCTCCCGTCGATAATTGGGGATATGAGAATGCTAATTATACGTTTAACCTTGAAAACTACCCGAAGAGATGAAAAAGGTATTGTTGTTTATAGCCCTGCTGTTCTTCTTCGGTCGTCTTGGGCAGGCTCAGTCGCTGACAGTCGAATATAATATCGGACATGGCTCGTACCAGATGTCGATATGGAGGATTTTTTGAATAAGATGGAACTTCCCGTAAGCAATGCGCAGGTTACGGATAATTTCCCCGGTTATGTGACACAGGACACCCGTGTCGGGCTTGAATGGAGCCGCCATCATGCGGGAGTTCTTTTCAACTATATGAATACGGCAGGCAAGAAGGGGATAACGGATTATTCCGGTTCTTGCAACTTCGAGTTGCGCAACAAAGGATATAAGTTCGGAGCCTTTTACCGTTTCCGTTTGGTTAAGGAAGAAATTAGTATCTTTACATTCGAACCGTACATACAGTTTTCGACGGGTGTCGTGCTGAACAAAGTGCACGAGGCAAATCGTCTGTTTATCGAATCCGTTCCCACAGCCGGATATCTGCAGGAAGGTCATTTTTCCAGCAAGAATTTCTTTGCGGAGCCTGCTTTCGGTATCAAGTTCGGTCTGTGCCGTCACGTCGCGCTGAATGTGAACATTGCTTATGAATGGGATGCCGTAAAGCAGAACCTTAAGAGCCGGTATTCGGATTTTAAAGTGGACTGGAGCGGATACAGGGCGCAGGCCGGTTTGATTTTTTATTTGAATTTAAAGAAATAACGATGATACAAGAATTACAACTCCGTATACTGCCCGAAGAGGCAGTCAGCGAACAGTCGTTGAAGCAGGTGGTAGCCCGTGAAACGGGAACATCTGTCCCGCACATTCACGCTGTCCGTGTGCTGAAGCGTTCCATCGATGCACGTCAGCGGACTATCTTTGTGAATGTCAAGCTGCGTGCTTTTATCGATGAGGTGCCGGACGAACCGGAATTCCGGTCGGTGGAATATAAAGACGTGTCGGCCGGGAAACCTGTCGTGGTGGTAGGAGCGGGACCGGGTGGTTTGTTTGCCGCCCTTCGCCTGATAGAGCTTGGCCTGCGTCCGGTCGTGATCGAACGCGGGAAGAACGTGCGCGAACGTAAAAAGGATATCGCCTTGATCAGTCGCGAGCATAAAGTGGACGAAGAATCCAACTACAGCTTCGGAGAAGGGGGAGCCGGGGCCTATTCTGATGGCAAGCTTTACACTCGCAGTAAGAAGCGGGGTTCGGTCGATAAGATTCTGAATGTTTTCTGCCAGTTCGGGGCGAGTACCTCGATCTTGGCTGATGCCCATCCGCATATCGGTACGGACAAGTTACCGCGTGTGATCGAGAATATCCGCGAGCAGATCATTCGTTGTGGCGGGGAAGTCCGTTTCGAGACACGAATGGACGCTTGGTTATCCGAGGGGAGGAAGTCATAGGGGTTGAAACGAATACGGGCGAAAGTTTTTTAGGGCCGGTCATTCTGGCAACGGGCCATTCCGCCCGCGACGTGTATCGTTACCTCCATGACCGGCAAATCCCGATCGAGGCCAAAGGCATTGCTGTCGGTGTCCGACTGGAACATCCGCAGATGTTGATCGACCAGATACAATATCATCGCAAGGAAGGCAGAGGCAACTATCTGCCGGCAGCCGAATATAGCTTTGTGGCGCAGTCCGGCGGGCGTGGAGTCTATTCTTTTTGCATGTGTCCCGGTGGATTCGTTGTCCCGGCAGCAAGCGGTCCTCGGCAGGTAGTGGTCAACGGAATGTCTCCTTCCAATCGTGGTTCCCGCTGGTCGAACTCCGGCATGGTGGTGGAGGTACGTCCGGAAGACTATACTTCGCTAATGAATAATGAAGAATTAATAATGAATAATGGAGAGAGGGTAGAGTCGGATTCTCCATTAGCGTTGATGGCTTTCCAAGAACGTTTGGAAGAACTTTGCTGGCTGAACGGTGGGATGAAGCAAACCGCCCCTGCACAGCGGATGGTTGATTTCGTGAATAAGAAAAACTCTTTCGATCTCCCCGAATCCTCTTATACACCCGGCTTGCTGGCATCTCCGCTGCATTTCTGGATGCCGGAGTTCGTCACCGGTCGCTTGCGCGAGGGTTTCCGCCATTTCGGTAAAGTCTCCAAAGGCTTCCTGACCAACGACGCAGTAATGATCGGGGTGGAAACCCGTACCTCTTCTCCCGTCCGTATCTTGCGCGACAAGGAAAGCTACCAGCATATAACCTTGAAAGGCCTTTTCCCTTGCGGCGAAGGTGCCGGCTATGCAGGCGGAATCGTTTCTGCCGCTATTGATGGTGAACGGTGTGCGGAAGGGGTTGCCGGATATTTATCCCTTGTTTAAAACATATATGTTTTGAATGCGAAACATAGGTGTTTTGAAATTAAAGCATATATGTTTTAAAATGGATACCTGTCGCTATCCAAATGGGTAGGCATTCCTTTCTGAATGGGTAGGCATCCCTTTTCAAACAGATAGGTACTTTCTTCCAAAAAGTCTAGTACCTTTTCCCAAATAGGCTATAGGCTTTTGATGAATAGCCTATAGCCTGTAATTTTTCCCTTTTAGGCTATTATTTATGCGTGAATCATTCTTCTGAAATTGTAGAAAAGGCTATTGTGTGACAACTGTGGATATTGTATGATATAAAAGCAATGGTTTTTGAAGGATTGAAGTCCGGATAATACAATAAAAAGGCATTTATCTCCGTATAAATCCGTATAAAATAGTAATTTTGTAAGCTAATTAGGTTATGTATATGCTAAGAACGGAAATTAGGAAACTGGGAGGATTGATTTGTTTCTTGTTTGTGGTGTTGGCCATTCAGGCACAGCAATATACGGTTACAGGAGGAAGTGGAACCCCTTATTTGTTGGAAAATCCAGGGAATCGTATACGGATTTATCTGGTGTATGGAATGGAGAATGTGGAGATTAGCTATACATCCTCGTCAGCCAATCATCAATGGTATCGATATAAGCAAAAGGCCTTGGACCGGGAGCCCGTTTCATGTGAACAGAACGGGGCGACATCCGTTATCCGGAATATAGAGGAGGATACCGGGTATTATGTGGAGGACCCGGCTTCCGGCTTGAATGGTTGGTATGTGTGGATTATCGATTATAGTAAATACGCTTTTAATGTCGAGCGTATTACAGTCAAAGGGAATTGTGACGGCTTTTGGCTGGAAGGTTCTCCTGCTGTCCCGGTTATGTATTATTATACCCCGTCGGGAAGCCGGATGACGGTGAAGCGGGAGTTCGATGTCGCGTATCAAACATTGGAGTGGTCTGAAGACAACAAGTATTTTTCGCCTAAGAACGTGCAAAGAGTATTGACGGAAGGACCATATTCGGTAAAGATAAGCGATAACAATACAATTCCGTTGTGCGATACGGAAGTCACGCTTTCCGGTGATCAGTTTGCAAAACATTTTGGAGTGGAGAAATCGATCACCTCGGATACCTACCAGGCGGTGGCCGTAGAGGTGCATGTCGATACGACGTTTATGATGGATAATGCGGAGAATATGACAGCGGGAGACGGGGAATATATTTCCGCTCCGGCAACGGTCACTTTTCGGGCGTATGCCAATGATCCGGTAGCGACGCTGTATACCTGGAAGATATATAGGAGCGACCAGGAAAACGGAGCTGAGAATCCGCTGGTGGAATATAGGGATGAGGAGATCGATTATACGTTTACGGAGAAAGGTGATTATACGGCGGTTGCCACTGTCAGTAACGCGACGGGAGAATGCGAGGCGGTCTCCAATTCTATTGAAATCAAGATTGCTGAATCGGAACTTCAGATCCCGAACGCTTTTTCGCCCGGTACGACACCCGGTATCAATGATGAGTTTCGTGTCGCCTACAAATCGCTTGTGACCTATAAGTGCTGGATATTCAACCGGTGGGGGGTACAGATGTACCATTCTACTAACCCGGCTGAAGGGTGGGATGGCAAAAAAGGAGGAAAATATGTTGCTCCCGGTGTCTATTTTTATGTGATAGATGCAGTGGGATCGGATGGTATTAAATATAATAAAAAAGGTTCTATAAATATTCTTAGACCCAAGAAGATTGATGATGAAATTATTGAACAGTAATAGTATAGCCGGTTTTGTGGTGGGAAGTGCTGTGTGCCTGACCGCCTGCCTTTCCATTGGTTCGAGTGATTCGGAAAAAGTGAAAGAACAACGTCCGGTCGTTTCATCGGTGACCATGTCGCCTGATATTCCTTCTTCCGTCTCTTTTTGCGGAAAAGATATCGATTTGACGCGTTATAATATGCATGAAGGTTTTGACCGGGAATTGAGTAGCTTTACCTATTTCCATTCTACTACCATGCTGCTGATTAAGCGCGCAAACCGCTGTTTCCCGATCATCGAACCGATTCTGAAGGCTAACGGCATTCCGGACGATTTCAAGTATCTGGCGGTGATCGAGAGCCATCTCGATCCGCGTGTCTCATCGCCTGCACGGGCAGTAGGAACTTGGCAGTTGTTGGAAGGAACGGCCCGGCAGTACGGGTTGACGATAACACCTACGGTTGACGAACGTTGCGATGTGACAAAGGCGACCGAAGCAGCCTGTCGTTATCTGAAAGCGGCTTATGAAAATAATGGAGACTGGGGCGATGGTCGCGTCTTCCTATAATGCCGGTATGGGACGTATTTCGGGAGAACTTGTCAAGCAGGATGCAGACAGTTCGTTTGACCTCTGGCTGGTGGAGGAAACAACCCGCTATGTCTATCGTATCATGGCTATCAAGCAGATATTTGAAGCTCCTTATAAATATGGGTTCGTGCTAAGAGCGCAGGATCTGTATAAACCGATCGCATGCGAGAGTGTTGCCGTCTCGACGGATATTCAGGATTTGTCCGGTTTCGCCAAAAAGAATGGTATCACTTATGCCGATCTGAAACGTTTCAATCCCTGGTTGCGAGATCGTAAATTGCTGACGGCAGGAAAAACATATACGATCCGGATCCCGAAAGAATCTGATATGTATTATAAAACGCCTAACACCTATGTGCATAATCCGGCCTGGGTGGTGAAATAAGAAAACTGAAAAACGATGAAGGATAAGAATGCATTGGAAGGCGGCCGTATTTCCGTTTTAGGCGCGCGTGTCCATAATTTGAAGAATATAGATGTCGACATACCTCGTAACAAGCTCTCCGTAATTACCGGTATGAGCGGTAGTGGTAAATCGTCTTTGGCTTTTGATACGATTTTTGCGGAAGGGCAACGCGTTATGTGGAGACGTTCTCCGCTTATGCGCGTAACTTCTTGGGAAATATGGAACGGCCGGATGTGGATAAGATCACTGGCCTGAGCCCTGTTATCTCGATCGAGCAGAAAACAACAAACAAGAATCCGAGATCTACAGTGGGGACGACTACCGAGGTTTATGACTTTTTCCGTCTGCTTTATGCAAGGGCGGGAGAGGCTTATTCGTATTTGAGTGGCGAGAAGATGGTGAAATACACCGAGGAGCAGACGCTGGAACTGATTATGAACCAGTATAAGGGGAAGAAGACCTACTTGCTCGCTCCGCTTGTCCGTAACCGTAAGGGACATTATAAGGAACTTTTCGAACAGATGCGGAAAAAAGGCTATCTGAATGTCCGGGTGGATGGTGAGATGAAGGAGATCTTTCATGGCATGAAGCTCGACCGGTATAAGATGCACAGTATCGAGGTTGTGGTCGATAAACTGATCGTTTCGGAATCGGACGAACGTCGTTTGAAAGAAAGCCTGCGTGTCGCTATGAAGCAGGGTGACGGCCTGGTACTCGTGCTGGATGCCGAGACGGACGAAGTGCGCCATTTCAGCCGTCGGCTGATGGATCCGGTGACGGGTTTGTCTTACAGCGAACCGGCTCCCCATAATTTCTCGTTCAACTCTCCGCAGGGTGCTTGCCCGAAATGTAAAGGATTGGGACAGGTCAATTTGTTGGACATGAACAAAATCGTCCCCGATACCTCGCTCAGTATTTACAGCGGTGGGATTGTGGCGTTGGGAAAATATAAAAACTCCCTGATATTTTGGCAGATCGAAGCTATTTGCGAGAAATATGGCGTAACGTTGAAGACCCCTATCAAAGATATCCCGGAAGAAGCGATCGATGAGATCATGAACGGGACTGACGAACGTTTGCAAATTAAAAACGATTCGTTGGGCACTTCCAATTATTTCCTGTCGTATGAAGGTGTTGCCAAATATATCCTGATGCAGCAGGAGAGCGAGGCTTCTGCTTCCGCACAGAAATGGGCGGGACAGTTTATACGGATGACTACCTGCCGGAGTGTAACGGGCAGCGGTTGAACAAGGAAGCGCTGCATTATAAGATAGCCGGAAAGAATATTGCCGAACTTTCGGCAATGGATATCTCTGAATTGTATGAGTGGTTGGAGGGTGTCGAGGAGCAGTTGAATCCTAAGCAGAGGCAGATTGCTGTCGAAATCTTGAAGGAGATCCGTTCACGTCTGAAATTCCTGTTAGATGTCGGATTGGACTATCTCGCGTTGAACCGTGCTTCGGCGACGTTATCGGGGGCGGAGAGTCAACGCATCCGTTTGGCGACCCAGATCGGTAGTCAGCTGGTCAATGTACTTTATATCTTGGATGAACCGAGTATAGGGTTGCACCAGCGGGATAACGTTCGTTTGATCAACTCGTTGAAAGAGTTGCGCGATACAGGTAACTCTGTTGTCGTGGTCGAGCACGACAAAGACATGATGTTGAATGCGGACTATGTGGTCGATATGGGACCGAAGGCTGGTCGTTTAGGAGGAGAAGTTGTTTTTGCCGGAACTCCCGGAGAGATGTTGAAAGCTGACACACTTACTTCAGCCTACCTGAATGGGAAGACGGAGATTGCCGTCCCGAAAGAGCGGCGGAAAGGAAACGGACAGTTCATCACGATAAGAGGGGCGAGCGGGAATAATCTGCGGAATGTGGATGTCACGTTCCGTTGGGTACGTTGATCTGTGTCACGGGGGTATCCGGCAGTGGAAAGTCTTCTTTGATCAACCGGACCCTGCAACCGATTCTCAGCCAGCATTTCTATCGCTCCTTGGAAGATCCGTTGCCTTACAAGTCGATCGAGGGGATAGACAATGTCGATAAGATAGTCAATGTAGACCAGTCACCGATCGGGCGTTCGCCGAGAAGTAATCCGGCTACTTATACCGGAGTCTTTTCGGATATCCGTAATCTGTTTGTGGATCTGCCTGAGTCGAAAGTGCGTGGCTACAAACCCGGACGTTTCTCGTTCAATGTTTCCGGTGGACGTTGCGAGACGTGCAAGGGGAACGGATACAAGACGATTGAAATGAACTTCTTGCCGGATGTGTATGTGCCTTGTGAGGTTTGCCACGGCAAGCGGTATAATCGCGAAACGCTTGAAGTACGTTTCAAAGGAAAGTCTATTGCTGATGTGCTTGATATGACTATAAACCGTGCTGTCGAATTCTTTGAGAATGTGCCGCAGATTCTGAATAAGATAAAAGTCTTGCAGGATGTCGGTTTGGGCTATATTAAATTAGGGCAGTCATCTACTACCCTTTCTGGTGGAGAGAGCCAGCGTGTGAAACTGGCTACGGAA
>ENA-OQJX01000446-OQJX01000446.1-human-gut-metagenome-genome-assembly--contig:-NODE-446-length-22207-cov-3.358197_pt1 | contig 22207 bp, 20 predicted proteins | sample MGYA00242615_ERZ504782 | MGnify/ENA primary metagenome ERZ504782 (study PRJEB26092, sample SAMD00036354) | human gut metagenome | host: Homo sapiens | study: EMG produced TPA metagenomics assembly of... | reverse complement strand
CGACTTTTTCACGTTCCAAAAGTTGTAAACCCATATAGCTGCTCCCAAGTCGCCGCTGACGCAGATCAGGTCAGTGTCTTTGGCTCCATTACGGTAAACTACTTTATCCTTATCGCATCGCCGATACAAGTAATGCTGATAGCAAGACCTGTCAGAGAAGAAGTGGTATCGCCTCCCACAATGTCGACATTGTATTGCTGGCAAGCCAGACGGATACCGGAATAAAGTTCGTCCATATCTTCCACGCTGAAACGCTTGGAAAGACCAAGAGATACCGTAATCTGCCGGGGAGTACCGTTCATGGCATAAATATCGGAGAAATTAACTACTGCTGATTTATATCCCAAATGCTTCAAGGAACATAAGTCAGGTCAAAATGCACACCTTCCATAAGCAGGTCGGTTGTTACCAGTACTTGCTTTTCTGAAGGGTAGGAGAGAACGGCGGCATCGTCGCCCACTCCATATTTGCTGGATTCGTTTTCCAGTTTGATTCCCTCGGTGAGGCGGTCAATCAGACCAAACTCACCAAGAGATGCTATTTCAGTTCTCATAAATCGGGATGATTGTTTAGGCACGGTTGATAAGTTCACGCATGATCGTGGTCATTTTCGGTTGAGCAGCGTCAGCGGCTTTCTGAACTTCTTCGTGTGTTACTTCTACGATTTTTCCTTCTACTCCTAAGTCGGTAATGACGGAAATACCAAAAACTTTGATACCACAATGGTTGGCTACGATAACTTCCGGAACGGTAGACATACCAACTGCATCAGCACCAAGGATATGGAATAGTTTATATTCGGCAGGAGTTTCGAAAGTAGGACCTTGCGTACCAATATACACTCCGTGTTGTACTTTAATTCCTTTTTCTTTGGCAATCTCGTCAGCTTACTAATCAGTTCCTTGCAGTATGCTTCGCTCATGTCCGGGAAGCGAGGTCCGTAAGGGATATTTTTTCCGCGAAGCGGGTGTTCGGGGAAATAGTTGATATGGTCAGTGATAATCATCAGGTCACCGATTTCGAAATCTGCATTTGTACCGCCACTGGCATTGGATACAAACAAGGTTTTGATACCTAATTCACGCATGACACGTACAGGGAAAGTTACTTCTTTCATCGAATAACCCTCGTAATAGTGGAAGCGTCCCTGCATAGCCATGATATCCTTATTGCCTAGTTTGCCGAAAATCAGCTTACCGCTATGACCTTCGACGGTAGATACCGGGAAGTTGGGGATATCCGAATACTTTATTTCATACTTCTCGGTGATTTCGTTTGCCAAACTGCCAAGCCCGGTGCCTAGTATAATAGCAGTTTCCGGACTGGTATGCATCTTACCTTTCAGATAAGCTGCGGTTTCTTGTATTTTCTCTAACATAGTCAATAATATGTTGGTTAAATTTATCTTGTTGATTTTGTAATATTTCAATTTCAATAGGCAAGGCGTAGATAAATGGTTTCAATTCCTTGTCCAAAGCCGGATGGTTAATCAGGCGTGTTGCATCTTTCTCGGTGGTAATAATCAACCGGTGTTCTCCTTTCAGTTTATGAAACCGTTCTTTGATAAGCTGTATATCCCGATGAGTGAAATTGTGGTGATCGTCAAACGATAGTAAATCTATTTGTTTGGTACAACCTTCCAGTCTTTCGAGAATAGGGGCAGGTGAGGCAATTCCCGTCATCAATAATATATCAGTGTTTGTCAGTGAGGACAAAGCAACCTCATGGTTTGTCGAAATTGCATTTGTGTCCGGAGACATGGTAGGGAACACTGGTTGCAGGTTACCATACCGGAACGATGAGAAGAATAACTGTTGATATGGATAAAGGCTCAGCCGTTTCGTGATAATGTTATAATCAATAGGCTTGATGTCTTGCGGGCATTTGGTGACAATAACGATTTGCGCCCGATTCTTGCCGCTAATTGGTTCACGAAGCCGTCCTGCGGGGAGCAAAGTGTCATCACAGAATAATCGGTGATAATCCGTTAACAGAATACTCAATCCCGGTTTGACGTATCGGTGCTGGAAAGCATCGTCCAATAGGATAACATCTATTGAAGGCTTTTGCAGTGCAAGCAACTTTTCTATGCCATGACAACGCTTTTCATCGACAGCTACTGTGACAGACGGGAATTTTTGATGCATCTGGTAAGGTTCGTCGCCAATGCTTCTTGCCGTACTTTCCGGAGTTGCCAATACATAACCTTTCGTGTGCCGTTTATATCCCCGGCTTAATACAGCTACCTTATATTGATTACAAAGAAACTTTATCAGATATTCAGTGTGTGGAGTTTTTCCTGTCCCTCCTACAGCGAGATTACCCACGCTGATAATAGGTAAATCAAAACTCTTTGATTGAAGAACTTCCCAGTCAAAGAGTTTATTTCTCATCATTACCACTGCTCCGTAGAGCCAGGAGGCAGGTAGAGCCACTTATGTATCTTGATAAAGTGTTCGTCCATGTATTACGGTTTATTTTATATTCAGTTCGAACGGAATACGTGCCTGAATCATAGATTGTTCTTGCAGATTTTTCAGTAAGCCGAATTGCTGGTAGTACTCGCCTAATTTACTTTTCAGTAATTGTGATTCTACATAATTCGTCGGTTTCGTATCAAGCAGGGAAGACAGGAAATCTTGTTTCTCAGGATAAGACACAACGGTATAGCCTTCGATACCGGCTTTTGCAACAGCAATGTCCAGTGCCTTGTCAATACCACCTAATTCGTCTACTAATCCCAGTTCTTTAGCAGTTTCCCCAGTCCATACACGGCCTTCAGCAATCTTCTCGATAGCTTCCTTCGTCATGTGACGTCCTTCGGCACAACGAGTTACAAAGGTATCATATCCTTCAGTTATCATCATTTGAAGCAATGATTTCTCATCCTCGTTAAACGGACGCATGATATTTCCGAAATCAGCGTATTTATTCGTTTTTACGACATCATAACTTAAACCGATTTTATCAGTCAATCCTTTCACATTAGGAATCATACCGAAGATTCCGATAGAACCGGTCAGGGTAGTAGGCTCTGCAACAATCGTATCGGCAACGCAAGAGATATAGTAACCTCCTGACGCAGCATAATCACCCATAGAGACAATGACCGGTTTTTTTGTTTTCAGCTCTTTCACAGCATGCCAGATTTGTTCCGAGGCGAAAGCACTTCCACCTGGAGAATTGACACGGAGTACAACAGCTTTCACATCATCATTATCTTTCAATTTGCGCAGGTCACGAATGACTTTCGAACCGACAATCCCGTCTTCGGAAGTTGCAGAGCTCGGATAGTCTGTAATCTCACCGGATGCATAATAAACAGCTACGATATTACCGCTTTTATCTTTCGGCACATTTTTCCTTACGTTCATCATGTCGCCCAATCCTAATATAGGAAGATTATCATCTTCATTGATCTCTACCAATTTCTTAAGATAATTACGCACATCATTGCGATAAATCAGAGTATCAGCCAATCCGCATTTTACACTCTCTTCTGCCGGATAGAACATGAGCATGCGATCTGCATAAACATTCAGTGAGTCTACAGAAATATTACGTGAAGTAGATACCCCTTCCGTAACCTGCCCCCAGATAGAAGTGATAAATGTGGTAACCTGTTCGCGGTTGGCAGGACTCATTTCCGTAGCAATAAACGGCTCTACGGCAGATTTGTAAGTTCCCACCTTGAACACCTGCATCTCAACTCCTATTTTTGCAGCAGATCTTTGTAGAACAGGGGAGCAGAGGCGATACCCCGCCATTCAATCATTCCTTTGGGATTGAGCAACACCTTATTGGCTGCGCTGGAAAGATAATAAAGTCCCTGCGTATAGGAGTCTGCATAAGCAATAACGAATTTTCCACTTTCTTTGAAGTCGAGCAGTGCGTTGCGGATTTCCTGCAAAGAAGCATAGGAGGTGCCTAATGAGTTTGCCTGTAGATAAATCCCTTTAATATTTTCGTTTTCTTTAGCCTTCTGGATAGAAGAAAGAATATCGTCCAGTCCGTACGTGTTAGATCCGTCACCCAACAACTGTGATAAAATACCCAGCGGATCTTCTTGCGTACGTTCAACCAACGTTCCGTTTAAGTCGAGCATCATTACAGAATTCTTTTTTACGATTGTTTCCGTGTCCGAAGCAGACATGATGCCAAACAACGTTACCATGCTGATTATAAATAATACAATACTTGACAAAATGATACCTGTCACCGTGGCAAGTGTAAATTTCAAGAAATCTTTCATTATACTTATTGTTTTTTGCGCCAGCTTGTTATTAAGCTAACAAAGATAAATAATTGAGTTGATATTTATTCAATAAGTCGTACGAATTTTTGTTTTATCACAGCGAATCCACATAAATAGGAACTTCCTCCATTTAAGATTTAAGTATATTTGTCTGTATCAAATCCTTTTAAATGAGAAGAAATCTCTAATTTTGTGGCACAACTATTAATACATTGAATAATACTATCATGAAAAAACTCACATCTATCCTTTTATTGCTTTTGTTTGTATGGACGGTACAAGCGCAAACTGCTCGTGAAGAGATCCGTGCAAACCGGTATTTATCCGCTAATAATTATTATGCATATCCCACGCCTACTGCCAAGCAGACAGCTGCTCCTAAGGGGTACGAACCTTTTTATATCAGCACATATATGCGTCATGGTTCACGGTATTTGATTGATCCGAATGATTATCGTTTCCCCAAGCAAACTTTATTAAAAGCCGACTCTTTAAACAAACTTACTGCAACAGGTAAAAACACACTGGATATTGTTTTGCGCATGGCTGATATGGCGGAAGGTCGTCTTGGTGAACTGACTTCGGTGGGAGCACGCCAACACAGAGGAATTGCAAAGCGTATGTATACTAATTTCCCACAGATATTTGCGGATGGAACAGAAGTGGATGCCCGTTCCACAGTTGTCATCCGGTGTATATTATCCATGACATCCGAATGCCTCCAATTGCAGGCGATGAATCCTAATCTATGTATCAAGAATGATGCAAGTTACCATGATATGTATTACATGAATCCTCCTGCTAAGGATTTGAGTAAAATAGCTAGTTCCGATAAAGTGAAAAAGGTTCAGAAAGATTTTGAGGCTACCCATGTACGTCCGGAACGGTTGATGAAACATTGTTTACAGACGAAGCGTATGTAAAAGCAAACGTTGATGAAGCGCGCCTGATGAGACGTCTTTTTGATTTGGCTTGTAATATGCAGAGTCATGATACAGATATGCAGCTATATTCTCTTTTCACGGATGAAGAGTGTTATGATCTATGGAGTTGTAACAACTTATATTGGTATCTGACACACGCTTGTTCTCCTGTAACGGATGGTTTGATGCCCTATCGGGAAGCCGACTTGTTGCGTAATATTTTAGATAGGGCAGATGCTGCTTTGAAAGAAGGTAAGAACCAGGCCACTTTAAGATTTGGTCATGAGTCTTGTCTGTTACCGTTAGTCGCTTTATTGGAACTGAATCATTATGGAGAATCTTACCCTGACGTAGAAAAGTTATCCGAACAATGGAGAGCGTATGATATTTTCCCGATGGCTAGTAACGTGCAATTCGTCTTTTTCCATAAAAAAGGAAGTAACGATGTATTGGTAAAAGTATTACTTAATGAAAAGGAAGCTAAACTACCGGTGAAAACAGACGTAGCTCCTTATTACCACTGGAAAGATGTAGAAAGCTACTATCGTGAAAAATTAGATAAATATCAGCATATATAATGCGACATTAACTTAACATTATTATATTTACCATGAGAAGAAAAACCCCTTTTATGGCTGCAACTCTGGCAGCAGGCTTGTTTTTTTATTCTTCTTGTACTCCGGCTGAAAAGACGGATACAAAAGATTATACTCAATACGTTAATACCTTTATCGGTGGCGCAGACAACGGGCATACATTTCCCGGCGCATGTTATCCTTTCGGTATGATACAGACCAGCTGTGACGGGAGCAGTTGGTTGGCGCTATTGTTCTGAATATGTTTATGAGGATTCCCTGATTTGGGGATTTACTCAAACACATCTGAATGGAACGGGATGTATGGATTTAGGTGATATTTTGGTGATGCCGGTCACTGGCACACGTGCCCGTGCGTGGGATGCTTATCGTAGTCATTTTTCTAAAGATAAAGAAGCGGCTACTCCGGGATATTACACCGCAGAGCTCTCTGATCCACAGGTAAAAGCAGAACTGACTGCCTCTATCCATGCTGCCCTTCACCGCTATACTTATCACAAGGCTGATTCTGCCTCTATATTGATTGACTTGCAACATGGCCCTGCATGGAGAGAAGAACAATATCATTCACAAGTCAACAGTTGTGAAGTGAACTGGGAAGATGCTCAAACACTGACAGGACATGTCAATAACACGGTATGGGTCAACCAGGATTATTTCTTTGTGATGAAATTCAACCGTCCGGTAGTCGATTCACTTTATCTTCCGATGGGCGAAACAGAAAAAGGAAAACGCATCATAGCCTCTTTTGACATGCAGCCGGGAGACGAGCTGATGATGAAAGTGGCTCTTTCCACCACCAGCATAGACGGGGCTAAAAAGAATCTGGAAGCAGAAATTCCTGCCTGGGATTTTGAAGGAGTGAGAACTGCCGCCCACAATGAATGGAATAACTATTTGAGCCGTATTGAAATAGAGGGTACCGATGATGAAAAGACAAATTTCTATACTTGTTTCTACCACGCATTGATTCAGCCTAATCAAATTTCGGACGTAGACGGTATGTATCGTAATGCTGCCGACTCTATAGTAAAGGTGGAACGGGTGCTTTCTATTCTACGTTCTCTTTGTGGGATACTTACCGTGCCGCTCATCCGTTTTATACATTAGTGATTCCCGAACGTGTGGACGGTTTTGTGAATTCTCTCATCGAACAGGGTGAAGTGCAAGGCTTCCTGCCTATTTGGGGATTGTGGGGAAAAGAGAATTTCTGTATGATTGGTAATCACGGCGTATCAGTCATTGCCGAGGCTTATCGCAAAGGATTCCGTGGCTTTGACGCTGAACGTGCTTTCAATATAATAAAGAAGACGCAGACTGTATCTCATCCGTTGAAGTCTGATTGGGAGGTTTATACGAAATATGGTTATTTCCCGACAGATCTGATAAAAGCAGAATCTGTATCTTCCACTTTAGAATCTGTATATGATGATTATGCTGCTGCCGATATGGCACGTCGTATGGGTAAAGAGGAAGATGCCGCTTACTTCGCGAAACGTGCTGACTATTATAAGAATCTTTTCGATCCGGAGACGAAGTTCATGCGTCCGCGCAAAGCTGACGGAACTTGGAAAGCTCCGTTTAACCCAAGTGCGTTGGCACATTCTGAAAGTGTCGGTGGAGATTATACGGAAGGAAATGCATGGCAATATACTTGGCATGTACAACATGATGTTCCAGGATTAATCCAGTTGTTTGGGGGAGAAAAACCTTTCTTGAATAAATTAGACTCATTGTTTACGGTTAAGCTAGAAGGTGAAAGTTTAGCAGATGTTACTGGATTAATCGGGCAATATGCTCATGGAAATGAGCCAAGCCATCATGTTACTTATTTGTATGCACTGGCTGGTCGTCCGGAACGTACACAGGAATTGGTTCGTGAAATATTTGATACTCAATATAAAAACAAACCCGACGGACTTTGCGGAAATGATGATTGCGGACAGATGTCTGCTTGGTATATGCTTAGTGCGATGGGATTCTATCCGGTAGATCCGGTAAGTGCGGAATATGTATTCGGTGCTCCACAGTTGCCGAAGATGACTTTACATTTGGCTGATGGCAAGACTTTCACAATTATTGCGGAGAATTTGTCGAAAGAACATAAATATGTAGATAGTATTACATTGAATGGCGAACCATATACAAAGAAAACGATCTCGCATGAAGATATTGTAAAAGGTGGTACACTGGTGTATAAGATGAAGTAATAAATTCTCAAGCATTCTCACTGCGATGAGAAAAAATACTCATCGCGGTGAGAATTATCCCTTGTCAGAGCATACGGAAACGGCGTTTTACACAGACTGAAACTACCTTTATTGCATAGTCCTACTCACCTCTATACGTTGTTTTTCAAACTTCTCATTATTGGTGTTGCGATTACTAACCTCTTTACAGCGAATAGGTGCACTCATTTCAAGCAAGCGCAAAATCTCATTTAAAGATTCACCTTCAAAAGTCGCTTTATAGGAATACTTTCCTAGTTCGGCGTCTTTCAGAATAAATTCCACGTTATAAGTCTGTCCCAAACGCTTGAATACATATTCCAGCGGGTCATCTCTAAAAATGAGTATTCCATCTTTCCATGAGCACCATTTATAAGTATTGGTCTTATTGACGTTATATAGAGCAGTGCCTAGATTATAGTCAATCTTCTCTCCCGGTGAAAGGGAAATCGTCTTTTTCTGGTCAAGAGTAACTGTGACCTTTCCTTTTACTAACGTCACTGCTGCTACATGATCCGGAGCGTATGCGTTCACATTGAATGCAGTGCCGGTAGCTTCTACAGTCAGTTGTTTCGTTTTTACGATGAAGGGATGCTCTTTATCGGATTCTACTTCAAAATAGGCTTCACCCTGCATCGAAACAACTCTTTGCTTATCACTGAATTGAGTCGGATACTTTAACGAACTCCCGGCATTTAGCCAAACCTTAGAACCGTCAGGCAGATTAACTACCGACCAAGTGCCATAAGGAGTGAATAACTCCTGATAAGTCTCTGCAATTTGAGAAGCGGGTTTAAAATAAAGATAAGCAGATAATATCAGTAAAGGAAGAAGTAAGATAGCTGCCACTTGCTGCCAATAGTGTAGGAAGGACAACTTGGGACGAACGGAAACCGGCTGGTTGGATGGAGAATCTTCTCCATTACTTTTCTGTGCGCATTGTCCACATCTATCTCTTCCGGATTAAAAGCCGGGTGACTGACTTCCCACACATTCTTTTGTGATAGAAAGCTCCTATAGTTTTCGGGAGTAGCCGATATCCAATCATCCAGTACCTTTATTTCTTCTGGTGTAGCCTCTTTCGAGAGATATCTGGAGATTATAATTTCTATGTCTGAATCTTTATTTATCATAATGCATTTTACCTTATATATAATAGACGTTTCAGAAAGAAAATCCCACATTCATTAGTGGAAAAGAAATAAAAAAAGTAGTAAATAAAAATCTTTTAATAAGATGCGGAGCTGCTTCAATGCTTTGCTGATACGTACTTCTACCGTTCTGACAGAGATATTCAGGCGATTGGCTATTTCCTGATATTTAATATTTTCTAATCGGCTCATCTCGAACACTTCTCTTTCTTGAGGAGGTAATTGTTCCAATGCATTTTTAAGTTGCCGGCATAAATCAGAATACAGTATGTAGTTTTCTGTCGTATCTATATCTATAGAATCCGATTTAAGTTCGTAAGCAATGTGTTCATCTATAATCCTGCGATGGCGTAATTCGTCCAGACAGTAATTCCTGACCGCTTTCAGTAAATATGATTTTAGTGAGTTCTCAATTACCAATGATTTCCGGTCATTCCATAGTTTGAGAAAGATGTTTTGCACAATATCTTCACAGGTAGATTTCTCCGGAATGTAAGTACCGCCAAACAATACCAAATCTTTATAATAAGCATGGAATAGTCGGGTAAAAGCCTGTTTATCATCCTGTTTTAGTGCTATTACCAGAAAACGGTCGTCGGAAGTCTGTTGTTGGATATTCGGCATAGTATTGTAGTAAAGGTTCTATTGTCGGGGGTAAAAATAGAAAGATTATTTGGGATAAACGATAGTTTGAAGAAAAAATAGTGCAGATGAAAAAATAATGCGATATCCAATGTGGCTTTTATTTTTAGAAACGTCTTATTGATAGAAACGAGAGAAAAACACATTTATTAACCTTTAAATAATACAAGCCATGAGAAAGACATAATCAGTGAATTCAGCTTCCGACAACTGATAAAAAAAGGAAGGTCTGACTCACCTTCCTTTCCAAAGATTCAGTTATTCGTTAATCAACTTATTTGTAGAACCAATAACCAAACATGTAAAGGTATGAAACTTATTTCAATTAGAAAAATGAAAAAGAGAATTAATGTACCTGCGAATGTAAAAATGGGGAGAATCTGTGCTATATGGTTGTTTTGTATAGCTTTGCAAGCTATCAGTATACCTATCCTGGCACAATCCGCCAAAATTACATTGCGACTGAAAAATGTGACTGTAGAGGAGGTCTTGACTAGTATCGAAAATCAGACAGAATATCGTTTCTTATACAACAAAGACATTGTTGATGTAAGTCGTATAGTAAGCATTACTGTGAAAAATGAACGGATGACTCTGGTACTGGATAAACTTTTTAAAGGCGAAGGAGTATCTTATACGATTGAAAAACGTCAGATTGTATTAAACAAAGTTTCATCTCAACCACAGGATAACAAACAGCCGGTCAAAGTGACCGGAAAGGTAGTGGACGAATCCGGAGAGGTTCTTCCGGGAGTGACTGTGATGATAGAAGGGGCTACTCAAGGAACCATTACCGGTATAGATGGCAATTACCAGTTGCAAGTTCCGGAAGGCTCGACACTGAAATTTACTTCAATAGGTTACACTACATATACGCAGAAAATTACCCGACCGATGACGTTGAATGTGACGATGAAAGAAGATTCGAAACAGTTGGATGAAGTTGTTGTGGTAGGGTATGGAACGACCACCCGTAAGAATCTGACAACTTCCATTGCAACGGTAAAAACGGAAAAAATATCGCGAGCCGCAACAAGTAATATGTCACAGATGTTGCTTGGGCGGGCTGCCGGACTGGAAGCTACGTTGACAAGCCCGCAACCGGGTGGAGCAGTTGACCTTTCAATTCGTGGGGCAGGTACTCCTATCTTTATAGTGGATGGCGTAATGATGCCTTCCACTTCTTTAGAGGTTGGAAACGGAAATCAGGTTATGCCCAACTCTATCAATCGTTCGGGATTGGCCGGACTTAATCCTGCCGATATTGAATCTATTGAAGTGTTAAAGGATGCATCTGCTTCTATTTATGGAATTGGTGCAGCTAATGGTGTCGTATTAATCACTACAAAGAAAGGTACTGAAACTCGTCCCCAAATCACTTATGAAGGAAATTATTCTATCGTGAAAAACTATCCGTATCTGGAACCTTTGAGTGGGGAAGAATATATGAATGTTGCCAACATTTTCAATAAAGAAAACTATTTATTTACGAATGGTATGTATCCTTACGGTGATAAACCTTTTGATAATAAATGGGTACCTCAATTCTCACCTCAACAGATAGCTGCCGCTCAAACAACAGACTGGCTGGATTGTGTATTAAAGGATGGTAGCATCAATAATCATAATATCACAATTACGGGTGGTTCTAAATTGCTGAAATATTATCTGTCCGGAAATTATTACAAACAGGAAGGTACGGTAGAAAACTCCGCTATGGAACGTTATGCTCTTCGGACAAACATTTCTTCACAATTGCTTCCATTTCTTAAGTTGACAGCAATTGTCAATGTAAATGAAAATGAATATACAAATTCAACTTCCGGTGGCGGAGGTGGTGGAAATGGATACGATGCCATACAATCAGCATTGACTTATCCTTCTTATTTACCAATCAGAGGTGAGGACGGAAAACCTACCTTATATTCAAATTACCCTAACCCGGCCGAAATGATAAAAGTTAGTGACCGGACTAAAACAAGCGGTTATTATCTAAACTTTGCTGCCGATGTAGATATAATCAAGGATATGTTGTCCTTCCGTTTGATGTATGGCATTAATAAGGAGAATGCTAATCGTAATCTGTATATTCCTTCTGATATATATTTTATGGACATGTATAAATCAAGAGGGCATTTGGGATATGTTGAACGTAGAAACCAAACCATGGAAGGCACGTTGACTTTCAAAAAGCAGTTTGGAGATTTGTTACGTGTCGATGCCGTAGTCGGTATGGGAAGATATACGAACGATTCAAATGGACTTGAACTTGACTACGAACAGATTAACGATCACATTGCTGCTGATAAGGTGGAAGCTGCGGAAGGCGCTTTCTACCCGACTTCTTTCAGAGCAGCCGATGAACGTCGTTCTCAATTTGCCAGGGCAAGTGTGGATGTACTCGACAGATATGTAGTTGCCGCTACTATTCGCCGCGATGGAACGGATAAATTTTTCCCGGGAAAGAAATATGCCTATTTCCCTTCAGTATCATTGGCCTGGAAATTATCTAACGAGCCGTTTATGAAGCATATATCATGGATTGACCAGTTGAAGATTCGTGGTAGTTATGGACAGACAGGTAATGATAATCTGGGTAGTTCGCTTTATGGCACTTTCAGTCTGGCAGCCCAATATATCAAGTTCTCTAACAATTCAGTGACTTATGTGCCTTATTTGCTTAGCGGTCCTGATTACCCGAATGTTACCTGGGAAAAGACTACCATGAAAAATATAGGTATAGACTTTTCAGTCTTGAAAGATAGAATCTGGGGAAGTTTTGATATGTTCCGCAATGATGTAACCAACTTGCTGGGATATGACTCTGCCTCTCCGCTTAGTATGACATCTTCCGTCCCGATGAATTATGGACATTATGTACGTTACGGATGGGATGCGACTATCAACTCACTAAACTTTGAAATCCCCCGTGTGTTTAAGTGGACCTCACAATTGACCTTATCACATCATAATGCCGTTTGGAAAGAACGGATGCCCAACTATTATTATGAAGAATATCGAATCCGCAAGAACGAACCGGTGAATGCTTATTATTACTATGAAACGGAAGGCGTTATCAACATAGATAAAAGCAATATGCCCGAATCGCAGAAATCTTTGCCGGCAGATGCGCAACAGCCCGGTTATCCGATTATTAAGGATGCAAATGGGGATAATAAAATAACGATTGATGATGTAAAGATGCGGAATACACTTCCAAAAATTCACATAGGCTTTGGAAATACATTTGTATACAAAGATTTTGATCTGGATGTATTTATGTATGGACAATTCGGACGTACACGCTATAACTATGCATATCGTTGGGCACTTGTCGGAGATGTGTATTACACGAGTCCCAAGAATTCAAACAAATATGTATATACTATCTGGAATTCCCAAACCAATCAGAATGGAAACCGGCGTGGTATTGCTTCAACAAAGGCTGTCGCTTTACCTGGTAACGTAGGCTTTGAGGAAGATTATCAGAATGCTTCGTTCGTACGTGTCAGGAATATCACTTTAGGATACAACCTTTCAGGAAAGAAGCTGGGAAGAGTGGGTGATTATGTGAGTTCTATCAGAGTTTTTATCGACTGTCAGAATCCGTTTACTTTTACCAAGTTTGTAGGTGTCGATCCTGAAATAAAGACAGGTGGCGACGGCTCCAAAGCGGAGTATCCGATGACGAGAACATACTCCTTCGGAGCAAAAATATGTTTCTAAGAAAACCTATAACGAAAGAAAAGATTGAAAATATGAATAAGAATAAATTATTTAAGGTGTTTGTCATGATTGCATTTATCATGTGCAGTTGTGAGGATAATTTTGATCCCAAGATGTATGGCACGTTGAATGTTTCTAATTATCCGGTGACTGAAGCCGAATACGAATCATTTATGATGACCTGCTATATGCCTTTTACGACAACATGGACCTATTGGATCGGTGCCGGAACAAGTGGTAATCAGCACGGTTGGTATATCCCTGCTGGAGGTGTACTGAAGTTCTTTGATTATCCGACAGATGAGGTGGCTGTGTGGAATAATGGTTGGGGAGGCGGATATTATTTCCTTTCTAAAGCCGATTTTAGTCAGTGTGTTTATTATACAAGCGGTACGTTAAGTGATGAAAGGCCGAACCACTTTCCGAAAGTAAGTGAGATTTCCTACTTCACCAATGTGATTGGAACATTGGAGAAAGCTTCTACCGAAGTGGTTTCCGAAGGGCGTAAAAGGGAGTTTATAGCTGAAGCCCGTCTTTGCCGTGGATTGATGATGTATTATTTATTGCATGTATATGGACCTGTTCCTTTGATTGTCGATCCGGACGATCTGATTAATCCTTCAAAACTGGAAAATCTGGTGCGTCCGACATTGCAGCAAATGACGGAGTGGATTATGGCTGATTTTGATTATGCTTATCAGTATATTGCAGATACGCAGCCGGAACAGGGACGTTACAATAAAGACTATGCACGTGTATGCATCATGCGGCATTGCCTGAATGAAGGCTATTATATGTCCGGTTATTATCAGAAAGCGATTGATATGTATAACGAGTTGAAGGGACGGTATAGTCTTTTCAAGAAAGGGGACAATCCTTATATCGAGCAATTTAAAAATGCCAATAACTTTAATTCGGAAGTGATTATGGCTGTCAGCTGTGATGAAACGGCGGACGGTACGAATAAGTCCGGCAACTTTAACCCGCTGATGATGCTTGCTACTCCCGATAATGCAGCCAGAGTGGACGATCAGGGAAATCCGACTCCTTTCTATCTGCAAGGGCAGGATGGGGACAAACTTTCAACGTGTCTCCGAAATTTTGGGATACGTATGATCCTTCGGACAAACGTCGTGAAGTGATTCTGACCAAATATTATACGACTGCAGGAACCTGGATTGACCGGAATACTACTACATGGGACGGGTTTATCATTAATAAATTCCCGGTGGAAACAGCTACGGCTTTTCAGGGGACTGATATACCGTTAGCTCGTTGGGCAGATGTATTACTCATGTATGCGGAAGCCGAAGTACGTAAAAACAATGCGGCTCCGTCCGCTGACGCTATTGCTGCGGTCAATGAGGTGCGTAAGCGTGCCGGACTGGGAGATCTTCCATCATCGGCAACAGCGAATGCAGAAGCTTTCCTGGATGCTTTACTTACGGAAAGAGGACATGAAATGTTGTATGAAGGGATGCGTAAAATAGATCTCATCCGTTTTAATCAGTATGCGCAGCGTACAGCGAAGATCAAAGGAGTGGCTCCTACACATCAATATGTGCCTATTCCTAATTATGCGGTTCAACAAGCTTCGGAATCTTATGGAAAAGTGTTGGTACAGACATTTGAACGTGAGGGATGGAAAGCGGATCTTGCGGCAGCTCGTAATTAATGTCATCATTCATTATTGTTAAACTAGAGATCTTAAGAAAAATGAAAAAGATATACGTATTATTCATGTCGTCGTTATTGCTCCTTTCGTGTGCAAAAGATGATGTTAGTAAGCCAAGTGAATGGCCGGAATGGCCTACACCTTCAAAACCTAAAATAGAAAATGCCGTATTGCGGGGAGTGAATGGTGAAACGGTTGTGGCGGCTGGTGATAAAGTGAAGTTCACTGCACAAGTAAGTGATGAATATAATGATTTGGTTTCATTTCAATTATTAGTGACAATGGATGGAGCCGAAATCTTGAATTTGTCTAAAGGCTTGAGCGGACGTTCTGCGGTTATTGAAGAGGAAGCTACTTTACCTTTTGTTGCCGGTTTCCAGAATGGACGTCCTGTGGTGACTATAAAAGCTGTAAACGATTTAGGTGGCAATGAATCGACTCTGACTTTGGATGAGGCCGCAAGTGTGGCGGTGACCCGTCCGGAAACACCTTCCCAATTATACCTCGTTGATGATTTGGGAAATGTGTATGAAATGGACAAGGAGAGTCAGAATGAAACGGATTATAGTTTCCGGACGAGTGCGGCGGATTTGGCAGGGATTGGCGACCATTTTAAAGTTGCCGAAAAGATAATAAATAATAAACCTGATTATTCCGGTTTGGTATGGGGATATTCAGACGATAAGATCGCGATTGTGACTGATGATGCAGCTACTTCGATTCCGACTCCTAAGGTAGGGAGTTATACATTGGAGAATATCACTTTTGATATGTTGAGCTTCCTGGCTGATAAGACTCTGACATACAGCATTGATATTGATAAGTCCCGCTTCTTTGATGTGGGAGGAGGGTATGTCCAGTTGGATGTTCAGTTGGTGGAAAGCGCCAAGATTAATTTTATAGGTTTTGGTAGTGATGTCACCAATATGCTCCGGCCGGAATTTTTTAAAGATGTTTCAGGGAGCAAAGCAAAATTCGATGGTCCGTCGGTACTTTATAACTTGAAATATAATACATCAAATGGTTTCATGTATATGGAACGCCCACGGGATGTTTTTTATCCGGAGGTGATGTATATTGTCGGTACTGGAGTTGGATTTCCACGCGAACCTTATGTGGCTACGCTTGCTTGGGACTTCGCATATCCTCACCAATGGTTCTTCTTTAAGAAGGTAGGGGCAAGTGCCTTTGAAGCAGTTGTGTATATTGATCAGACTATGGGATTTAAGTTCTTTAGAGGATATGGTTGGGCGCAAGAGGAGGATACGAAGAATCTGTATACGGTTGAGCCTGCTAACTTGATAACAAGAAGTGCTCCCGGCGATCTGATTCCCGGTCCTGATTTTAAAGCTGGACTTTATACGATACATATTGATAAAGCCAGTGAAGTGATACGATTGACTCCTTATAATTAAGAAGGGATCAAGATTAATAGTCTTTAATTTAATATTCAATAGAATTATGTATATATCAATGAAAACATATAGTAAGAAGTTACTGGTCGCATTCTTTTTTTCGATGTTGCCAATGGTATTGATGTCTTGTTCGATGGATCCGGAGAAAGCTTCTTTCTCAATTTCTGGGAATTTGGAGAAGTTACAGATCGGTAATGACGGTTTTACGGAGGTTTATTCGATAAAGTCTAATACGGAATGGAAATTTGTAAACGAGACGGATCAGTCTTGGGTTACCATCTCACCGGCCAAAGGGAGTGGAAACGGAACTGTGACAATTACTGCAAATGCAAATACAGGAACCGGACGTACGGCTGTATTCCGCGTAGTACCTAATGGAGTAAAGACACAAGAAATTGAGATCATTCAGGGTAATTCTTATATCCCTACAACTGATGGAGAATTCCCGATTATAGCATGGACCGGAGTGGAAGCAGACAAGTCGCTGGAGAAATTTCCGGTGATGAAAGCATCCGGCATTAATATTTATCTGGGATGGTATGATGATTTGGAGACAACATTGAAGGCGCTTGACGCCGCACAGAAGACCGGAGTGAAAATGATAACTTCTTGTAAGGACCTCTTATCTGTCGGTACTGCCGAAGAGGTCGTAAAAGCGATGATGAATCATCCGGCTTTGTATGCCTACCATTTGAAGGATGAACCGGAAGTGAATGATTTGCCGGGTTTGGGTGAATTGGTGAAGAAAATTAAAACCATCGACAGCCATCATCCTTGTTATATCAACTTGTACCCCAATTGGGCATGGGGGAAAGAACTTTATTCTGAAAATGTAAACTCGTTTATAGAACAAGTTCCTGTTCCGTTTATTTCGTTTGACAATTATCCTATTGTCTCTATAAATGGTGCTCCAAGCATTATTCGTCCGGACTGGTATCGAAATTTGGAAGAAATATCGGCTGCTGCTAAAGAGAGTAATAAGCCGTTCTGGGCATTTGCACTTGCACTTTCTCATAAGCTTGATGAAACTCATTTTTATAAGATACCGACATTGCCCGAGTTGAGATTACAAGTTTTCAGTGACTTGGCTTATGGTGCGCAGGCAATCCAGTATTTTACCTATCGCGGACTTCAACATGACGAACCGACTGAAGTGTATGATTTGGTCAAGACAGTTAATCAGGAAGTACAGCAACTTGCGGGTATATTCTTGGGAGCACAGGTTATTTCAGTATCTCACACCGGAAGTGAAATACCTGAAGGTACGAAGGCTTTGGGAAGTCTGCCGACTCCTATAAAATCATTGACTACGAGTGATACAGGTGCTGTTGTCTCTGTCCTGGAGAAAGGTGGTAATCAATATCTTGTGGTAGTAAATAGAGATTTTCGTAATGTGATGAACCTGTCTATCGATGTGGATAGTTCTGTTAGCAGAGTGTTGAAAAATGGTTCAACGACTACTCCGGACGGCTCTACGATAGCAGTCGAACCGGGTGATATGGTAATATTTACGTGGAGAAAATAAAAAGATTTTTAATTTGATAAAGTAAAACGATTATATGAAAAAGATATTACTTTCCTTTTTTATTGGTGTTATGTTGATTGCCTGCAACCAGAAAACTGTCTCTGTTCGTGAGGTCTGGACGAAAGAGCAGGCTAATGAGTGGTATAAACAATGGGGATGGCTTCGTGGATGCGATTTTATTCCGAGCACGGCAATCAACCAAATGGAGATGTGGCAGGCAGATACTTTTGATCCGGTGACTATTGATCGTGAACTGGGTTGGGCGGAAGAAATAGGCATGAACTGTATGCGCGTATATTTGCATCACCTGGTTTGGGAAACAGATAAGGAAGGCTTTAAGAAACGTATCAATGAATACCTTACTATTGCCGACAAGCATCATATCTCTACCATCTTCGTCTTCCTGGATGATTGTTGGAATCCTGTATATCAGGCTGGCAAACAGCCGGAACCACAGCCGGGAGTACACAATTCGGGATGGGCACGTGACCCGGGTGATCTGTATTATAAAGGCGATACGGCAGTGATACTTCCGGTATTGGAAAGCTATGTGAAAGATATCCTGACTACCTTTAAGGATGATAAGAGAATCGTATTATGGGACTTATATAATGAACCCGGAGGTTCGGGAGGATATAGATACGGTGAAAGAAGTTTGCCGTTATTGCAGAAGATATTTACGTGGGGACGAACGGTGAATCCGTCACAACCTCTGTCGGCCGGAGTTTGGGATATGAGCCTGACTAATCTGAATAAGTTCCAATTGGAAAATTCGGATGTGATAACATACCACACGTATGAAGGCGTGAATTCGCATCAGCAACTCATTGATACATTGAAGCAATACGGTCGCCCGATGATTTGTACAGAATATATGGCACGTACTCAAAATAGTACTTTCCAGGATATTATGCCAATGCTGAAGAGAGAAAATATCGGTGCAATCAACTGGGGACTTGTAGCTGGAAAAACAAATACGATCTTTGCATGGGACACTCCATTGCCTGATGTTGTTGAACCTCCATTGTGGTTCCACGATATATTCCGTAGTGATGGAACCCCTTATTCGACAGAAGAAGTGGAATGTATTCGTTCATTAACTAAATAATTCCCTTATGATAACTATGAGGAATATATGGATAATGATGTTGGGGATATGCCTGTTTGGTTGCGGGGCTGGTAAACAGCCCCCTTCCTCACAGCTATCCTTAACATGGAAACTGGAAAAAGATAGTGTGGAAGCCAGATATTTTAAGAATACATTCTGTCTGACGAATAATGGGAATAAATCCTTGACTAATAATTGGGTGATCTATTTTAATCAGACACCTATTTATTATCAGCAACCTATTAATGCACCGCTGGAAATTGAATGTTTGGGTTCGACTTACTATAAAATGTACCCCACTGAACACTACCAGGCATTGCCACCGGGTGAAACAATCACTTTTACCATATTGAGTGAAGGAAATGTGATTAATGTGTCCTCGGTTCCTGAAGGGGCTTATATGGTAACTACCGATGAAAAAGGAAAACCGTTACAACCGCAAAATGTCCCCATCGAGATCGAGCTTTTTAAGCCCGATACCCAATGGGTTAGCTCGAGGAACAGCTTTCCCTATGCAGATGGAAATTATTTCTATAAGCAGAATGATGATTTTAGCAAACCGGTAGATTGTGATATGCTTTCTCTTTTTCCTGCTCCTAAAAAAGTGGAAAAGACGGGCGGTGTTTTTTCTTTCTCTCAAAAAGTCTGTCTGAAGTTTGATGATGCGTTTAAAGAGGAAGCTCTTTTATTGAAAAGTCAATTGACTTCATTATTAAGATGCAGCGTTTCCGATAAGGATGAAGAAACAATCATTGAATTGAAGAAAATGGAGGTTCCTATTACCTGTCAATATCCCGATGAATATTACGAAATCGTGATAAAGAATAACCGGTTGACTTTGAAAGCTAGTGATACACATGGCATATTTAATGCTTGTCAAACATTGCTTGCCTTATTAGATAACATGGAACTAACTTCTTCTCCGATACCTAATCTTCATATAACCGATTATCCGGACATGGGGCATCGGGGAATTATGTTGGACGTAGCCCGCAACTTTACAAAGAAAGCGGACCTGCTGAAACTGATCGATATATTATCATTCTATAAGATGAATGTACTGCATTTGCATTTGAGTGACGATGAGGCCTGGCGTGTGGAAATACCCGGATTGGAGGAATTGACAGAAATAGCTTCTCGCAGAGGACATACCATAGATGAACAGACATGTCTTTATCCTGCGTATGCCTGGGGATGGAATGAGACAGATACTACTTCATTGGCCAATGGATATTATTCTCGCAGTGACTTCATGGATATTCTGAAATATGCGAAAGAAAGGCATATCAGAGTTATTCCCGAAATAGACATTCCCGGACATTCCCGGGCAGCGATTAAAGCCATGAATGCCCGTTATCAGAAATATATAGATACAGACCAATCGAAAGCGGAAGAATATCTTTTGACTGACTTTGCAGATACTTCCCAATATCTGTCGGCACAAAATTTCACAGACAATGTGATTAATGTTGCCATGCCTTCCACTTATCATTTTCTTGAAAAAGTGATTGACGAAATCGTGCAGATGTATCAGGATGCAGGAGTAGAACTGACTGCTTTCCATGTGGGTGGAGATGAAGTACCAGAAGGTATTTGGAAGGTTCTTCTATCTGCCGCACTTTTATGCAAGAGAACGGACTGACTAAGATACGGATCTGAAGGATTATTTTCTGGAACAAATATTGGAAATGCTGGACAAACGTAACATACAGGCAGTCGGATGGCAGGACATTGTTATGAATCCTGATAATACCGTTAACGAACATTTCAGAAACAGTAAGGTATTAAATTATTGCTGGAACACCATTCCGGAGCAGGGTGGGGATGAAGTACCGTATAAGCTAGCTAATGCGGGCTACCCGATTATACTCTGTAATGTGGGTAACTTCTATTTGGATATGGCCTATTGCTATCATGTGGAGGAACCGGGATTGCGTTGGGGCGGTTATGTGGATGAATATGTGACGTTTGATATGTTGCCTTTTGATATTTATAAGTCTTTACGACGGAATTTGAAAGGTGAACCTGTTGATGTGAAAGCAGCTTCAAACGGAAAACAACCCTTGACAAAGGAAGGTTATCAGAATATCAAAGGTCTATCCGGACAAATATGGTCGGAAACAATCCGTAGTTTTGAACAGGTAGAATATTATCTTTTCCCAAAAGTCTTCGGATTGGCAGAACGTGCTTGGAATGTTCAACCATCGTGGGCATTATCTCCGGACGGCAAAGTATATATGGATGCCAAACGGAAATACAATGCCGGTATTATAGATTATGAGTTGCCACGTTTGGCAAAGCGAGGAATAAATTTCCGGGTGTCTCCTCCCGGTATTATGACAAGGGATGGATTACTACTGGCTAATACTGCCATCCCCAATGCGGTAATCCGGTACACAACCGATGGAAGTGAGCCTACGGAAAGTTCCATAGAATGGCAAACTCCGGTAGTATGCAATGCTCCACTGATAAAAGCAAAGTCTTTTTATCTAGGAAAAGAGAGTGTAACTACCGTATTGTTTAATAGATGATATATAAATAAAAAGCTATTTTAATAATGTTAGAATAGCTTTTTATTTATGCATTTATGAAATTTTACATATTAAGGGGCTGCTGAAATTCTAGCTCTTCTTTACAATATTCAACAAATTTAAAACTGGAAATATGACTATTAATATTAATTGATGGTTGAAATATGAATACATTTTTCGACTTGCGTTTTAATTAATTTTTTCATATTTTTGCAGAGTATTTTTTGAATATTAGTGAAAGACATGAGTAATTTTGTAAAAATGAGAGGATTCTTTTTGTTTGTACTTCTTTCTCATTAATTGTACTGTAAGTAGTCGCCCCTTAGAATGTGCTTTTACGCCTAATAATCAACATATTAATATATAAATTGCTTTGATATATCTGAAGTTTTGTTATCTTTATGGTTGAAACTTTGCAGATTATTATGAATA
>ENA-OQJX01000445-OQJX01000445.1-human-gut-metagenome-genome-assembly--contig:-NODE-445-length-22277-cov-3.370339_pt1 | contig 22277 bp, 30 predicted proteins | sample MGYA00242615_ERZ504782 | MGnify/ENA primary metagenome ERZ504782 (study PRJEB26092, sample SAMD00036354) | human gut metagenome | host: Homo sapiens | study: EMG produced TPA metagenomics assembly of... | reverse complement strand
TAGGCGGGAGCCGCAAAAGGATAGCTGCAAAGCAGCGCAAGGAAAATGCAGTTTTCCTTGGGATGGAATCGGGCTGGCGCACAAACGCCAGCTTCGATTTCATCGAGCCGTCTGCAAGACCGCAATTGCACCGGAACGGTGTATAATTGCGCCCTTTATTCTAAAGGGTTTTGGACGTTGCTGCGTTCGTGAACATCATGCACCATCTTTGCAAGCGCCAGCACGACTTCCGGTTGACGGAACGAGATTTTCAGAAGCTCCATCACCTGATCGTTGGTGAGTTCTTCCGGCGCGATCAGAAAACTTTCCAGCATCCCGGCACGGTACACAGTCGATGCACACGGGCTTTGCGGGTCAGCTCCGGTATCTGATGCTCCAGAATTTTCTCGCGGTACTTGTAGTAGCGCAGCTGCTGCTCGGCTTTGGCTTTTTCGCTGCGGAGATAGGCAAGGGCGGTTTTGGGTTGGGTCATGGCATCACGCTCCTTTACAACATTAGTGACATTCGACATTTTTGTTGGTTCGTGGTACACTACATCCAATCGTTGCGAATCAGTTGGAGGTGGTTGTGTTGCTTTCTCTGTACTTAGCTGTTCTTGACGATCAAAGCAATGAAGAACAGTTTATAGATTCCGGCACGGGTGCAAAGACGATGCACACGCTCTCTCCGGTTCAACTCTGACATCCTGCGTTCAAGGATCTTCTCTCGGTTCTGGCAAGAGCGCAGCTTTTGCTCTGCTTTGGCTTTTTCGTTGCGGAGATAGGCTAGGTCGGTTTTCGGTTGGGTCAATGGCATCACGCTCCTTTTTGGGAAAAATAAAAAGCCAAACAATCAGACTTGATTCGCACTGATTGTTTGGCTAGAGGTACTACAGGTGCTTATTAAATTTAAGCCTTTTACTTAATATCATATCCAACAGTGAATTATATCTCATTAGATGCTTTTCCCAATAATTTTTCTCGTATGTTGGTAGTTGAAAGTCTTTATAGCTTTTTTTCATTGAGCGAAAGCATTGCTCTTGTCTTTCAGAAACATGGATAAGTTCATCGTCTGCTGTAAGCACTCGAATTAATTTGTTTACTGATTTTTTGCATATGCTGGCAAATTCATCCTTGATCAAATTTTCTTTTCAACAACCACCGAATCAACAACATAAAGTCCAAGAAAGTCGGATATATATTTTAGATATTCCATTGCGCCGTTCATGTTTTTTCGATCAGACACGGTTACTAAAATTGCATATTTTCCAGCGAGTTTAAATAGGTGTGTCCAACAAGAAATTCTATCAAGGAAAACTTTCGTGCTTCCACTTATTGAGTTGTTATAAACTGGTGATACCAATACAATAACATCAGATGCAAGCATATCGCTTCTAATCAAATTCATAGAATCTGAGCACAAATACATTCCCGTTTTAAAGCATTCCTGACAACCAGAACAAAATTGAATGTTCTCCATTCCATGCGAAAGGAATTCGATAGACTCAGGAGCTGACATTTTAGCAACTGCATGAACTGATCAATCCACATACAACAAACAGAGTTGGCTCTATGCGACTTCCGTTAAAAACAAAACATTTCAATCGCTTATTCTCTATCCACTTTGACTTATGCAAATAATCCATCAATGACCTCTCGCACCAAAAATCTATTATGTAGGAAAGCGCAAAGAGGAAAACATACTGACTTAGGTTTGGTGTACAAACAGATTATAATAGATTCCTTTTTTATTCATTAACATTTCATGAGTTCCAGATTCTACAATTTTTCCACCATCAATTACAAGTATTTTGTCGGCGTTTTTGATTGTTGATAATTTATGCGAAACAATTATTGTTGTGATATTTAATTGTGCTAATTTACGATACAGATCTTCTTCATTTATTGAATCCAACGATGATGTAGACTCATCGAAAACCAGCAATTCAGGATGTCGGATAATTGCACGCGCAATCGCCAATCTCTGCACCTGTCCACCCGAAAAGTTAGATGATGAAGCAGAAATAACTGTCCTTAAACCCAATGGCATAGATAAAACATCATTTTTTAAATTAACAATATCCAGAGCATTGAACACATCGCTTTCTGTGATGGATTTGTCTCCAAATGTAACATTATTTAGAATTGTGTCATTGAGGATAAATGCGTTTTGCGGAACAAATGCAATGTTTTTAGAGAAGTAACAATCATCAATGTAATCTAATTTATAACCATTCAATTTTATATCACCCTTTACAGGCTGATATAGACCTGACAATAATTTTAATATTGTGGTTTTTCCACTGCCAGAGGCTCCAACTATGGCAACCTTTTCATGCTGCTTTACAGAGAAAGAAACATTTTTTAAAATATAATTTGTTGATGCATTATAAGAGAATGAAACGTCCTCAAATGTAAGCAGTTTGAACTCTTTCGGATTGATGTGTTTTGTCTTTTTTTTGACTTTCTTCATCAAGAAAATCGTTTAAATATTCAAGAGACGACTTATATGTAGATGTATTAAGAAAAAGAGTGAAAAAAGAGATTGCAGATGAATAGTAGGTTCCCATTAATGAATATACAGCAACAAGCTCGCCGACGCTTAAAGTATCTTCCGGTAATATAATCAACAGATATAGTATTCCAAAAACTGGAACGAACATTGTAAAATAGCTGACGATTTGGTTGAGATTCAATGAAACTGAATCTGTTTTCAAGGTAACCTTGCTAAACTTGTGGAGCGATTCATAAGATCTGTTCAAAAACATTTTTGAAAGATGCATTGATCGAATTTGAAACATATCTTGAACAGTTTCTGTGTTAAGAACACTTAACTGCTCGTTTTCGTGAATCTGTTCGTTTCTCATCTTTAGGAGTATTTTATTCGAAATTACCACATAAAGAATTGCTAATAATGAAGTAGCAACGAGAAGTGGCATAAGTATGGGATAATGGGCACTCAAATATACAAGGATAACAAATGTCGATGTTCCCAAAACAACAAATTGAGGAAACACAGAACTAATAATTGACTGAAATTGTGAAAGGACATTTATGCGAAACAGTATATTTCCCTGCGATCTATTATCATAATATGAATATGGAATTTCAAATAAATGTCGAATGGCGTTCTCGTACAGTGCATTATATACATCGACTTGGCATCGTGTTATTATATTATTTTTTAGGAAAGAAAACAGGGTAAAAAAAGCCACTAATCCTAAAGCTATTAAGGCAAACTGAACTATAGCCGGAGTTCTTGATTTCACCAGTGTATCTACGATGTTCTGTAATAAAATCGGAACCAAAAGAGAAATTGAATATGCCAAAAGTGAAAAAAACAGAATTTTTACGAGAGTACCTCTAAATTCAAATAAATATGGTTTTATATGTCGTAAGGTTCCAATGTCACCTTTTCGAACACAAAACTTTTTTGAAGGCGTTGGAATAATTAAGTAATGGGCAAATTGAGATGCATATGGAATGGAGTCTTTCTTGTTTAGAGAGTATGTGCTTTTGCCTGTTGCGGGATCAAAAACAATTAACTTCTTTCCTCTCTTTTGAGCCACGACAAAATGCTGAGTATTTAAATATAATATACACGGAGCTTCGTATTGATGATCCAGATATTCAATCAAATCATCAATTCTCAATACTTTAGTATCCATATTTATGCTCTTATATATCTCACAAATCCCATCAATAGAGATTCCATCTCGACCGATATTAAACTGCTTTCTATAAAAGGCTAATGGTTGATTGAATGAATAAGCACTTGCTAGCATAGAAATGCAGCAAAGCCCACAGTCTGATGTAGTTGTTTGATAAATCATTGGGATTTTTTTCATGTTTACAATCATTTCTTTCACCGTTTGATAAAACAAAACTGTAGCCGCATTATAACTCCAAACCCTATAAAATTATTCTTGGAAAAACAATTCGCTCTTGTATTGCAAGTCCTTTTTTATTTGATATGCTTTATACGGATGCTCCTTAGTACACGTAGAATGGCTTGTCAAGAAAAATTATAATTCTACTCCATATAGGCCTGCTGCAAGTGTATTGGGAATATTGTGATTTATCAATCTTAAATGCTCGTAGAGAACACCGGTAATGCCCGTCATAAATGATTCGTATGGATAGGAAATGCCGTTTACCCACTGAATGCTCATGGGATTCACATTTAAATATATATTAGGAAAAGATTTCTTCTGCTTTGAATTATCTTTAAGATAATTCAAAACAGAAGCTACTCCGTAAACACCATGGCAAAGACATAATTGTTTGCAAGACAGTAAAACATTTAGATATTTTTCTTCAAGATAGCTGTTCAGTGAACTTTCAAACACCTCTTTGGTAGATTTGTTTAAGGTGGCCGTATATCCAATTACTCTTGCCAGTATTTGTCCAGCAATGCCATTACACCAACTGGGCAAACATGAATGCTCAGAAGATTCTTTAAACATATGATCATCAGCCTTTATACATTGTTCAAGCTTATTATAATCAATTGGAATTAACTTTGATATCATTGCAACAGTTGCAATATTTCCGGAAATACCATGGGCAAAACCAATTTCGCTAAAAGTACCATTAAGGAAAGAGTAAAAAACGCATCAATGTATTTGCGTGAAATGTAATCGAAATCATCAAAGAATGTAATGAATATTTTGTTATCGTTTCTCAAAATTTCTGCCAGAAGATATATTGTCCCACTAAATCCGTGCATAAAATCAAAATCGTTTTCTGCATTTTCAAATCGCTGTTGCAAAAGTTTGTCTATGATTGTTTTTATTAAATCGAAAACGCATGCGTAATCGGTCTTGTCATCAAACATTAGATACTCATTATATTTTATATATAATGAACTTCCCCAAAAACCATATAATGAAAAGGCATTTTTTTCAGCAATCTTTGACGGGTTCTTTAGAGCATCTTTTGCATTTTCCAACAATCTGTCTGCATATAGCTTATCCTCTAGTTTGGAAAACACTTTTGCGTATGCCAAAATATAGAAAATTATACCTCCTTGAGCATAAAAATCCGGACATATCGTTGATAAGCATGCAGGAGTTTGTGTATCTTCAATAGCTGTTGGAATAATCATAGATGCGTGAGTGGAATCTACAGGGCACTCGCTGATTTTTAGATATTTTAGAAATTCTTCGCACCATTCTTTTGAGGCTTCAAGATACTCTGTAGTATAATTATCATAACCGTTAATATAAAAAATATTGTCAAAATTATGGATTGTATTTGAAGGATCCAAATTTGCAGAGTGCAAAAAATCGACATTGCAATTAAACGCTCTTGATATTAATGGTTGTTTCGTCAAGATGAAGTAGCTTTTCCAAAATAGTCTCTTTAGCAGAGAATTGGTAATATCCCGGACAAATAATTCTACCGTCTGCAAATAAATCATTCTTGCAGAATTCGCTATAGAAAATCGGTATGTTTCCTCTTTTCATTTCAGAAATTTCATATTCGAGTCGCGTCGTACCATATTTTGCATCACTTTTGAAATTTTCACGTAAAATATCAAATAGAGCTTCCCGATTTTCTTTTGTTCTTTCGCAACATGGTTTATGTGACTCATCAATAAACTTTGAATAAGTATAGGTTGGTCTTAATAATTGGCGAACTTTCATCTTCGAATATTGTGGGTCAGAAACAACTTGTAGCACAGAATTTTTTCTTTTTATTATTTCGGTGCATCCCGCGTTGAATCCAGCAAGAAGCATCCCTATAACATCTTTTTCTTGTGCACAGCCCAATTTTGAATGTAATGCTGAAAGTTTTGGCGTTTCGTTAACTAGAACATATTTATATTTAATGTCTAGTTCCACATCGTCAACAATCATCGGAACCTTGATTTTATTTGACTTCATCGTTTCTGCAAATAGTCCACTCACGTCGTAATCGAATACATCAGTGGGTAAATTAACGGGAAGCATCCGACTCTGCAAAACACTTGATTCCAGTGTCTTACCTATTTGATTTTGTTCAAAATTATGTTTTTGAGCAGAAACAACCGTTTCGCAATCAATAATTCTTGGCGAATCCATACAACAAACGACATTTTCTGAGTGCATGTCGGTCGATGAACACAAATACATAACAGCGAGATAAACCCCAGCTCGATAATAATAATTTTTAACAGCACTAATGTTATTAGCCATCTGGTATATTATTGGCCGATGCCATGAATGTGTTGTATCGCCCCAAAAGTCAGTTTGATTATTCTCTATGCTTTGTGGCGAAACAATGGTAAGTAGCTCCTCAAAGAAACGATCCGTTAAACATGCTCGTGGCTTATAAAACAGTGTGCCATTTTCAAATTCCACTTCACACACATTTTTACCATTATGTGTATCGCCCATTCCACTATGTATTGCAATCATCTTTCCGTATATAAAATTAAAATGATTTTCCAAATCGGTCTTTATCTTTCTTATAGCTTTGTACGATTTCACCAATCATATCATAGTAATTATTTATATACTGGTCAACATCATTTTCTAATAATTCATACTTGTCAAAAATGTATTTCCTGTATTTTTTCGTTGTTGACAGCTTTCTAAAATGAGAAAATCGTGATTCTACAGTCGAATCATTGATGATATGATTATTGCGAGCTTCAGAATATTCTTTAATCCAAATGCTTGATAATAGATTAGCAATAGCATTTGTAAGTTGAGTTAGTACTTGCCCATATAGCGTTTCTCCGCATTCATCTCTCAGTAGCGAATTTTCAGAATTTTTTTCATTTACAATCGATGCTGCACACTCCATTATGATACTTAAAAATTCATCTTTCATTTTTATCGCCTCAGCTTTTGACAATTATAGAGCGTTCCTTCGTTGCAAATTAAAGCACCGCTGTATCGTCTTGTCAATTAAATTATCACCAAATAATCCCAATCAAGTACTTTGTCTTTTGTGCTGTTTCTTGACAACTAGAAAAATGCACCTATAATATTGATTTTCATTCCGGATTTAATTGGCTGTTTTTTGTGTTAATCATATGAAAGGAACATGCTGCTATGAATTCTAATGAAAAACATGAAGAAATTGACTGCGCTGAACTTGAACGGCTGGCTGCTTTTGGTGGTTCTGATGATAGTCAAATTAACCCCTGCTCTGATGTTGCAACGACTACAGCTATTATTAGCGCAATTTCGTCCGTTGTTTCTGCAATTTCTAATATTTCAGCTGCGATGACCAAGGTGCCTGCTTGTAAACCTAAGGGTTGACTTTTTGATTCCGGAATGCAGATTGCCTTATTTTGGACAGCTTTTTGATAGAGTAATCTTTCACTAAAAAAGCGTAAGCACCTTAGATTCTCAAAAAAGTCTAAGGTGCTTATTTATTTGCAATGTTTAACAAAAAGTCAGTCTTCCAATTTACTATTATCGTAGCTAAGCGAGGGATAATGTTCAACCTCACCACCCAGCACAAGCTGAGCATACTCCGACGGCTTATTGTATAACAGGCGGTAGAAAAACTGGATTTTCTGGACGTATTCGCCATCGACCTTTTCCGCTTTGGATACCAGAATCTTGTCCAGCTGATCGTGTTCAGCACGGCCTTCCCGTTCGTACTGCTCAATCTTTTCGGTCAGTCCAGCCTGTTCTGTGTCGTAGCAATCTGCAAGCATTTGAAAACGTTTCTCCGGGAGAAGTCCCTTTGATACGTCCTCATAAAGTTTTGCATATTCGACATTTTTGTTGGTTCGTGGTACACTACAATCAATCCATGCGAATCAGTTGGAGGTGGTTGTGTTGCTTTCTCTGTACTTAGCCGCTCTTGACAATCAAAGCAGTGAAGAACAATTTATAGATGTATATAATACCTACAAACGGCTGGTCTACCATACCGCTTACAAAATTATGGGCGATTCGTATCTGGCAGAAGATGTACTGCAAGAGGTGTTTTTGTACGTTGCCAAAAATTTTTCTAAAATTCATCGAGAAAACTGTCACGAACTCGCTGCTTATCTCGTTAGTTGTAGTAGAAGCCGTGCATACGATATGCTTCGCAAGCAGCGAGAAGAACCGCTGGAAGAAATCCCGGACGCACCAGATAGCACCCCGGTGCCGGATGATGCAGCAGTCAGCGCCGACAACATCGAACACCTGACAGAACTGATCGGACAGATGAAACCGATGTACCGTGACCCACTGCGCCTTTTGGCAATGGGCTACACCAACCGGGAGATTGCCGAATCGCTTGGACTGACGGATGAAGTGGTTCGGATGCGGCTTTTCCGTGGAAGAAAACTATTGTGGAAGGAGCTGAACAGCCATGAGTGAGCGGACAGAAGTTTCTTTTGATGCAGCGTTGATGATGGCACTCCGTGCAGATGCACAGAAAGAACTGGACGAGCTGCCAAGTCCGGCCCAGCTTAAGGAACGCTACCCAGACACATCCCGATGGGATGCCCGCCTGCAAGCGGCGTTGCATAAACGCCGCCCTGTGCTGAAACGAGTTCTTATTGCGGTCCTGACGCTGGTAATTTTAACTCTCGGCGCGCTTGCAGTAAGTGCAGAGTTCCGCAGGGCAGTCTATACGATGATTCAAAAATTTCTGCCCATTGAGATGCAGCTGACGTATCAGATGGATGGTGAGCCGTTGGAACAGCTTCCGAATGGATATAGCGACCATTATGTACCGGACGGCTTTGAACGGGATTATGAACAAGGGTATGATAACGAAATATCCTTTCTTCATGCCTATGTTGATGCCAATGATAAAAGCATCTTTTATTATGTGGACTGTTCCGTAATTCAAGACTATGGACAAATCGAAACTTTCGACAATGAGCATACGGTTTATGAGCGCATTAAAGTTGGAACAGCCGATGCCACACTCGGAACAAACAATAGCGGAGGACGTACAGGATATGTGCTAGTATGGGAGAAAGATGGCATTTCGCATACGATTATTGGAAAGATATCGCGTGAAGAGCTTCTAAGAATTGCGGAAAGCATTTCCTGATTTGTCAAGACCTTGCCGACACACTTGTGATTATTTACAAGTGTGTCGGCATTTTTTGTGCAAATATACAAAGCTAATAAAATTTCGAATTTTTTTCAAAAAAGCTGTCACAAACACAATGTGACTACGTTGACTAAGTAAAAGCTCCTGTGGGAGTGTACAAAATGGAGGTTATGCCTTATGTCTAAAAAACGTCTGATTACTCTTATTCTGTCAATTGGTATTTTTCTGAGCCTTGCCGCAACGGTTTTTGCTGCTGGCCAACCTAGGCGGTATAAAGAAAACAGCACTGTCAAAGGGACGATTTCTCAAAGTTTTTATCAGGTTAATGCCAAAACTGATGTTACGGTAAAGCGCATCACCGTCACTGGAACGCTGTATGAAAAAGGAACATTTGGTACATGGCAGAAGGTAAGCAGCTGTTCTAACACAAGTGCATCTTCTTCCTGCTCAGCAAGCAGTAATTATAATACAAAACCCGGAAGATCGTATCGCCTTGAATGTTCAGCAACATTCACTTATTCAAATGGGCAGAGCGAAACTATCACATCAACTGCCAGCCATTAAATGATTTTATAAAAGAGCGATTTTGTTAAAAAGAGGTGATGCTAATACAGCATCTAAAGCGTTATTAAATGAAAGACTATTTTGATTGCCTATTTACCAGAAAGGAAAAACCATGAAAAAATTAATTGCTTTGTTGCTATCTGTACTCTTGGCCTTAACCAGTATGGCTCCTGCTTATGCAGCCAAACCATATTTGGAAAATCAAAATTTCTCTATTGAAGCATCAATTGATGAGTTGGCAGATGGAATTACATTTGCAATAATCCAAGAAGCAGATGGCTCACTTACCGTACAAAAGATAGAACAGAGTGATATAGCTTTACAGGCAAACCAACGAGTGGCCGGTACTTTTCACTGTGGACTGACCTACCACAAAAACGCTAGTACAGCACATATCCATTGGACCGCTACCAGTTCGCAAATAACAGGGGTAAGGGCACGTGTTTACTGCAAGCTACATATGTTATCGGCGGAGATTATGGTAATTATTTCTTTTATGGAGACATTGACGAATATCGCGATTTGAATGGACGATATAATACAGCCAGTGGCGCTACTGATGACTTTGACATTGATAGCGGACTGAAGAAAGTCAATATTGGCTGGACTAGTGCTTCTGTCTCAACGGTAAGGGGTGGTACACTTGCGCTACCGGCATCGATTGACACGATTGAACTAAACTAAAGGATTCATTAATCAAAATGACGAAAGAAGAAATCATTTCCATACTATCAAAGGAATTGAACAGTGAATGGACGAATGGAGTCACATGTTTGATGGTGGAAAATTCCGATAGCTATATTCCAGTAATAGTTCATCACAATAAAAATGAACTTATTGTTGAAGTAGGAGAACAAGACAAGAAGATTTACCGCATCGGACGAAATGAGCTAAATAAAACATCTTAGTCATCACCAAAAAAACATTGAAATCAGTCACAATTTGACGCATAGAATATGAATTCAAACTTGATATGAGGTGATTCCAGTGCAGAACTCAAACCAATACAGATGCAATGCTTTTATAAAAAGGAGTTGACATAAAATGACATTATCGAAAAGAATGACATCATTTTGCATAACTTTGGTTGTGGCGAGCTGTTTTTATCCATTTATGCATCTGCCGCATCGGCTCCAATTCACAAAACCACTGTTTGGGTTGCACCAGAAACAGAAACTCTTATCAATGGAATCCCTGAATCACAAACTCCGATGGTAACAGATGTTATTATGGGACCGTATTTTTACAGATACGATTACAATCAAAAGACAACTGTTGATAAATATCGACATATTGCACACTTCTCACATGATAACAGATTGAACAAGCTGTCTGAGCAGATGGAAGCACAGATAACAAATTCTGCCTCTCAGGGAGCCGAGTGGAGCGGAAATGTTGAATTTACAGCTGAAATCAAAAAGAAAATCATTGAGTCGTTAAAAGGAACTTTAGGAATATCTTATAAAGAAACCCGCACAACCAATGAAGCTGTTGGATATAAAGTTGTCCATACAGTTCCAGCCGGAAAAGTGGGTCATATAAATTTGTATTATAAAGGCTATAAAATTGGTGGCAGACTAACTGTTTGGACGGCTAATACGAGCAACCCGTCTCAAAGTAAGAGGTATGCTACTTATGATGTTAATTCTACTTTGTATCCCAGTGATACTTTGGACATTTTCTCTGAGTCGTACAATGCAAACATTTAAAAAACCGCCTCTGACAGTGCTGCTCTGTTTAATAGTTTGCTTTACATTAACATCTTGCTTTAATACAAAAAATAAAAGTGAATCGGTTCCGGATAACTATTCATTGTATTCGCAATATGTTGATAAAGTTGTAAAAAATTCGAGCCAGAAGGATTTGAGATATTAAATAGTACAGCCGATATCTATAGCTCTGGATTTCCTGAAAACGAATACTTTGAGGAGCGAGATGATTTGTATGATGGTAATCCACTACAACCAAAAAACAGAAAAGCTATCTATTTAAACTCAACAAATGGTATCCTTGCGTGTATGACATTTTTATATTCTGAAGAAGAACTAGGAAAGCGAATGCTGACAATTGATTCCTTGCCAGCAGAGGCGGTTGCTACTTTTCAGAAGGAAGATGACATAAACATTCAAGAAACATACGAAATGGTTCTGGAAGATCAACACTGTATTGTGTTGCTTAAATTTGTCTCAACTGAGTCATTGCAGAGCAATCAAGAGCAAGCAGTTACCCGCTACAGAGCATCAGTAATTGATTTTTTTGAAGAATACACACAATTTCTAAAAAGTCAAGAAAATATAGAATAGCCTAAAACCAATATACAAGGACACCATGAATCGGTGTCTGAAAAACGAATAGCTAATAATAAACAGCTCTCTATTTGCAAAGACTGCAGGTAGAGGGCTGTTTGTTCCACTTCAGATATTTTAAGTTTGCCATTGTCACGGTTGAAAGAAGTGGTTTTCCAGTTTCCCTTTCAGCATGAGTTGTTTGTAAGTTGCTTTTCGACATGATGAGGTCTCTTTTTTTTTTTAAGTCACCTAACCGCACTACCCTGCATCTGTTGCACACACAAGACTCGCAACATCTTCTCTGGCCATGAGCTTTTTCAGAATCCCAAACTGTTTTTTCGTACCGGCAGAACCTCATACTGCCAGTCCATCGGAAGATAGGAAGGTCTGCATAAGCCCATTTGCTGTACTTCGCATCATAGACTTCCGGCTGTGCCAGCTCCACCAAATGCCCTACACACCAGCTGACCACATATCCGTTTCCCTCTAAGTAGCCATCCTCACGCTTGGCAGCACCTAACACTTTGGCAATACTCTGTGCAACCGAAGGCTTTTCAGCCAAAACTAATTTCATTTGCATCTGCTCCTTTCACAAAAAAATAAGCAGCCACACACCGTAGTGCATGACTGCTATGTAAAAAGTTCGGAAAGGATTTTTGCAACCTGATACAATTTTCTGTTCTACAATCTCCGTCATAATAAAAATATCTCCATCATTTCAAAAGAGAATGACGGAGATATTTCACCTTGCTTATTCTTGTAGCAACCAATCGGCTATATCGTGAATTTCGATTCCTTCATAGCTATATTGGGGATGTTTGGTTCTGGCAATAATCATTTTCGGATAAGCGTCTCGAATCTGAAGCAGAGGAGAGCATTCTCTCTCAAATGTTTCCTGCCCGGAAATGTTGTCGCTGACCTGAATATAAATCTTTTCGCTACCTCTCTGAGCAACAAAGTCGATTTCCTTTTGATAGAGCTTGCCGACATAGACATCATATCCACGGCGAAGAAGCTCGATACAAACAACGTTTTCATATACTCTGCCATAGTCTATATTTCTGCTTCCCAGTATTGCATATCGAATACCGCTGTCACACAAATAGAACTTTTCAGAGCTTTCAAGGTATTTCTTACCTCGGATGTCATATCTCTTAATATCATAAAATACAAAAGCATTGCACAAATACTTAATGTACTTGCCGACGGTTACATGATTGGTTGGAGTCTCATTTGCTGTCAGTAGCTGACTGACCTTATTCGGAGAAGTCAGGTTGCTGATATTATCCATAAGGAACTCGCTCAGACGTTGTAAAACCAAAGTGTCCGGGAGAGTATATTTCTGTACCAAATCCCTTGTAACAATCGTTTCGTAGACCTCTTTGATATAGTTTGTTCTGTCTTTTTCGGTTCTATAAGCATAGGAACCTGCTAAACCGCCCTTGATAGCGTACTCATCAAAGAGCTTATCTTTGTCACTAATATCATCATAATACTGGCAATATTCCTGGAAGCTGAAAGGAAACACATGAATTTCAATATAGCGTCCGGTAAACAGAGTTGCCAGATCTGCACTCAACAGGAAAGCATTAGAGCCTGTTACATAGATGTCGTATTTTCCCTTAGAGTACAGGCTATTGATTGCCAACTCAAACTTGGGACACATCTGAACCTCGTCTACAAACAGGTAGTTCGTTTTTCCTTCCTGATAATGTTCTTCCACATAGGCGTGTAAGGCATGGTATTCCTTGATTTCTTCATACGCCAAATCCATGAAGTCGATGAAGATAATATTGATGTTTTCAAAATTGCTTTTCAGATACGCAATATACGCCTGCATCAATTTGGACTTACCAGATCGACGAATGCCCGTGATGATCTTGATGTCAGGAGTACCATTCAGTTCAATGATTCTATCGAGATATTTTGCTCTCGTGATTGTTTTCATATAGTCACCCGCTTTCAAAAATTGAAGTTTTTTCATTTCTCGAAACCGCTTCGCTGTACTTATTATACTGTCTGCTAATAGTATATGCAAGATTGTCACTTTCAAAAACGCAAATTTTTTTATTTTTGAAAGCGGAAACTATGTAAAGGCAACCCGAAGGCTGCCCCAGGCATCAAGCCTATCCTGTTTACACAGGTTCATTATCATCTTCATCGACGGAGCTATCTTCATCGTCGTCCTCAAACTCCGGATCGTACCCATAGTCCTCGTCATCGTCCACATAATCAGCATCTGGGTCAGGCTTTGCCGCTTCCTGTGCCTTCTTCTTTTCCTGGACTTTCTTAAATACGAAGAATCCACCACCACAGGCAAGCACAATCAGAGTAAGAATCGCCGGGAGCATATTTGTGGATTTCGGCTTTTCCTCCGGTGTCGGTTCTGTAATTTCAGGAACTGTTTCAACTACTTCCGGCTTTGTTTCCTCAACCGGCTTGGTGAACTCTGCAACTTCTTCCTCGTCCATCAGCTTGAGCAGGTCGGCTTCATCCACCTGATTCAGAAAATGCACGGTTTCCTCGCCTTATCATCACGGTCAATGATGATATAGAAGTAGTTTCCGTTTTTGGTTACAGCGGTAATGAACTGCTTTCCGCTTTTCGTAGGCGAGCCAGCGTCATCAACCAAAGTCAGATTGCCGTCGGGAGTAAGCGGTAGCATCGGCTCCTCCGGCTCTGTTTCGGGAACTTTTTCTTCGACCGCAGGTTCTTCAGTCGCTACGCTTTCATCTACATAGGCAAATGCCGTTGTAGAAAACACGCCAAAACACATTGCACACGCCAGCAATGCGGCTCCAATTTTCTTAAATCTCATTCTGCGTTTCCTCCTCATTCATAGTATTGATCGTATCAGGCTTCGGAGCCATATCCGCAGCAAACATACGGAGCAGCTCGGAAAGCTGTTCGGGATTCAGGTTCGCAGCATGAACCATCTCATGGATTTCGGAATTTTCCTCCTCACGGTATCTGCGTTCCAGGTCTTTCACCTTAGCATCCCATTCTGCCCGTTTCTTACGGGCTTTTTCAAGGTCTGCACCTATTCTGTCTAACTTGGCACTCAATCGCCATCCCTCCTTTAGTTTCTGATTCTGCCGAAGCAGTAAAAATGCTGTTGCCAGTAATTCGATTCGATAGAAGCGTAGGAAATGGGGTTTCCGCAGTGGATCATCATACCATTGCCAACATAGATACCAACGTGTGATGCACCGGAGGTATCATAAGTGCCTTGGAAGAAAATCAAATCTCCCGGTTTGGCAGAGCTTTTCGGGATAATGTCGCATACGCCCATCAAACCGTTTGCGGTCAAACGACCAACACTCCAACCGTTTCCGCAGTGATTGATTACATAGGAAACAAATCCGGAGCAGTCAAAGGAGGTAGACGGGCTGCTGCCGCCCCACACATACGGGTATCCCAGATATTTTTCAGCTTCCCGAATCATATTGGCAAATCTTGTGTCTGTCAGCGCTTCGCCCGGAATATCATAATCGGTGTACTCGCCGCCAGGGGTGGCGTAAATGTCATTTCCGAAAATATCCGGTCTGTTGCCCCTTGTCTGAAGCAAAATTCTATATCGCTCCATATCATCTTCCGACAAGCCGGAATTTGAAATCACACTGTTCAAGCCCTTATTTCTGAGCTTCACATTCAGAATATAATATTCGTAATCTTCTTCCTCTGTTGTTGTCTCTCCCGTTTCGGATCAGTAGAAGATGTTGTTCGTGTACGAATCTCTACTACTTCCGTCAGGGTCAGCTCATATTGTTGCTCAAATAGCCATTGCAGGGTAGCCTGCACCTCATCTCTGGTGTAATCCTCAAACTTCACCGTCAAATACGCCGCCAGCTCATAAGGATTGTGGTTGATTTCATCAAGGTCATACCGGTACTCGTCATATCCGCTATGAGTACGCTCGATATTATTGATTTTATTGCGGAGCGCAGCTTCCAAAGCCTTGTAATCATTGTCCGCACCAATAATATCTTCCTCTTTTGCAGTAAAAGAAGTTCCCAGAATGATCTGTGTGCCGCCTTGGAACATAGCCGAACAAGACGAGAACATCCCTGAGAGTATCATAAAAAGCAGTCCGGCAATCAAAACAAACAGAATCGTTTTAGAGTGTGTGGTGCAGAACTCCGTTACTCTTTCTGTGATGTTCTTGGCTCCCTGAGCTGCTTTGCCCGTTGCCTTGCCTGCACCCTTAGATGCAGAAGCCGTTGTCGAAGCGGTATTCTTACCGGCTTTGGCGGCAGCATATTCTTTCTTGATTGCCCTTTTCTGTTGCCAACGGGAAAAGGGATTGGAACCGGCATCGGGGTTGTCCTTTTTGAACTTCTCATACAGGGCATTTACATTTGCTTTATCTGACTTCTCAACCAGCTTTTCCGCCTTGTCGTAGGCTTTCAGCTTGTGACTGTAAACGGCATGATCGACGGTATAGACAGTGGATTCAACAGCCTTGGTCGTTTCCTGCACAGCCTGAACGCCGATATTATCATCCTCATATTCTGACACCGCCCGATGTGCTTTGGATGTGAGCGTGACTGCGGCACCACGGCTTGCCATGTGCTTTGCCACAGATGGGCGCTCGATTTCCGTAAACTCCGCTTTTTCAAAACGGAGCTTTGCTTTACGGGAACCGGCTGCATCTGTTTCCAGCTTTAGCTTCGGCTTTGCTTTTTAGAAGCCAATTTGTCTGCCGCTTTTTCAGCCCTATCAACCGCCTTATCTGCACGGTCGGCAGCTTTCTTCACATGAGAATCTGCAAGGTCATCTTCGGTAAAACGGAGTCGTGTAGGTCTTTTCGCCATACATTACGCCTCCTTTTCCTGTGCCACCTCGTTTAACTTCGTGGTCATAATGCGATACAGTTCCAGATCTGTCGGGAATCGGTCAATGAACGGCAGAATCACATTGCCATAGAACAGAAGTCCTTCGCCCTCACCGGAGTTGGTTACATAGGACAGCTGATGCGGCGAAATGTTCAACCGCTGTGCCAGAATACTTCGGTCATCGCTTGCCTGATTCAGCATATAGATGAAATCAGAGTTTTCGAGGATGTTGGCAATCTCCGGGGAACGAAGCAGGTCTTTGACATTCTGAGTAATACCGGTCGGCAAGCCGCCCCATTTACGGAATCGCTTCCAGATTTCTACGGAATAGGTTGCCGTCTGTTCTTCCTTCAGAAGCAGATGGAACTCGTCAATATAATATCTGGTCGATTTACCGGCAGAACGGTTGGCAGTTACACGCCCCAGACTGATCCTGAACGATCAGCATACCGATTTTTTCAGCTGATTGCCCAGCTCCTTAATGTCGAAGCACACCAGACGATTCTGAATATCCACATTGGTTCTGTTGTTAAACAGTTTCAGAGAACCCTTAACATAGATTTCCAAGGCGGTCGCTACATGGTGGGCTTCCTTTTCGTCCTGTTTCAGAAGGGCATCATACAAATCCTCAAGGATCGGCATATTCTCAGGGGCAGGATTGTCGAAATATCTCTGGTAAATCTGATGCACACAACGGTCGATAACCGTCTTTTCGATAGGCTGCAAGCCATCCTTACTGCCCATAATCAACTCACAGAGGGACAGGATAAAATCAGCTTTCAGTGCTACCGGGTTGTCATCCTCAGAGTAGTTCAGGTTGATGTCCATAGGGTTGATATAGTTGGTACTGGAGGAGCTGATTTTTACCACCTGACCATTGAACTTGTGAACCAGAGCCGCATATTCCGCTTCGGGGTCGCAGATGATAATATCGTCATCCGTAACCAGGAACGCATTGGTGATTTCACGCTTTGCGGAAAAGGATTTACCGGAACCGGGAGTACCCAGAATCAGTCCGTTGGGGTTCTTGAGCTTCTTTCTGTCCACCATGATAAGGTTGTTCGACAGAGCATTCAGCCCGTAATAGAGCGTTTCTCCACCATTCTGGAACAGCTCCTGCGTGGTGAAAGGCACAAAAATAGCCGTGGAACTGGTAGTCAGGCCACGACGAATCTCAATCAGGTTTTGTGCCAAAGGCAGGCTGCTCATCAGTCCGGATTCCTGCTGAAAATCCAAACGACGCAGATTGCAGTTATGCTTCTGGGCGATGCTCTGTGCCTGGAACACATTGTTCTCCAGTTCCTGCTCGGTGCGCCCGGTGTTCAGCACCAGAAATGTCACCATGAACATTCGCTCATTCTGGCTCTGCAATTCTTTCAGAAGTGACTTCGCATCTTTACCATAGGTAGCAAGGTCAGATGGGATAATGTCCATGTCATAGCCAGAACGCACAGCCTTTTTCTGTTCCTCGATTTTGGAACGGTCAAGCTCGGTGATGATTCTCTTGATGGTCTTAATCGCCGCAGTCTGGTCAACCGACTGGATGTGCATGGTCACGATCTGCGTGGATTCCATATCCAGAAAATCCGCCAGCATACGATCAGACAGGTCTGATGCCGTAATTGCCAGATAAGACATCGAACCGAAGATACTGCCCATCTGGAAGGTGCGGTTGGTCTTAAAGGCAAACGCCGTCGGAGCAATGAAGTCCTTTACGGACAGCCCGGATTCCACAAGATACTTCCAATCGAAGAAGAACTTATCATTATCACCCATGTGGAACATAGAGTGCATCAGATGCAGCCGCTCTTTGCCGTTCATGGTAGTGGCAATGACACCCAAACGCCGAAAGTTATTGAGCAGATCGTTTTCGATATGGTTGAGTCTCGGCTTTGCCTGCCGCATGGATTCGGCTTCAATGCCGAATGTCAGGTACTTGGTTTTGGTCAAGCCGTTGTTGCCCTGCGCCAACTGCTTTTTCAGCATCTGGCTATACTCGGCACGGACGGGATTGAAGCTGTCCTTCTTGAACGGGATACGGATACTCTTTTCAAAGCTTTCAGCATCGGTACTCAGGTTCATAAAGGAAAGCTCAAAGTGAATGGAGCTGTCAAAGAAATTCAGGAAACTGCACCACTCATCGAAGATGGCAGTCTTATCTTCCTGCTGTGCCAGCTGATAGTTGATGTCCTGAAACTGAATGGTCTTGGTGTAATAACTGTCAGTGACACGGCAGATGCCATCCGGGAACATTCTCTGAAAGGGAATGGACTGCTGTGCAGTCTGCGGAATACCGTTGTCCTTCTTTGCCCGTTCCACAACAGCTTTAATTTCTCGCTGCTGCTTCCGATTCAGATTTGCAGGCATTTTGATGTTTCTTGCCTGTGGCTTCTTTTTGAAAAACAATTCGTTCAACCTCCTTTTCCAGTTTGTACTGACGCATCAAAGCGTCATAATAGTTGTCCGTCTGATAAGGGCGAACCTTGGGACGAACGAATTTGGTCTGAATGAAGTGTTCTACAACCACTTCCAACGGCTGACTATCCTTTTCATACATTGCCAGAAAGAACAACGGTAACATGACGATCATCATGGACAGTGCTGCAAGGCTCACATTTCCGGTTGCTTTGACCAGAAAGAAAATCGGCACTCCGATGAGCGCCGCCGCACCAAAGCAAAGTAACTGCCGTTTCGTCAGATTGAAGAACACTTTTGTTTTTACCCTCGTCAGGTCACGAGGTACGGGAATATACGCTGCCAAACAATTTCCTCCTTCCCTTAGTGAGCGCTGAATACACCCTTCGCAAGCGAACCAGTCTTAAACAGGGTGAAGCACAAAAGGACGGTGTAGCCCATAACACCCCAGATAGAACCGATGATGTCATCACTGAATGCGATAGACTGAATCAGCACCGCATAAATGCCCACGCAGATCATAATCAGGAATCCCTGGAATCCGATTGCAAACAGCGAACGCAGATAATTCTGTCCGATATTGCTCTGTTCTCTGTTTCCAAAAGTGGAAAGCGGAATCGGGGCAAGGCTGACCATCAGATAAATTTCAATCATTCGACCGTAGACGATCACAAAGATGATGATTGCCAAAGCGGACATCGTGACCTGCACGATAAAGGATTGCAGGAACAAGCCGAGCAAAGGACCCAAATCCATTGCCATCAGCGTTTCTTCCATTGTTTCCAATGCCGAAGCATCTATGGCAGTATTTCCGGATATGATACCGGCGCTTGCGTTTATAACGTGCTGTGTCACATCAAACACAGCCATCGTGATATTGAATGTGTTTGTGATTAACATGACCGCAACAAAAGTCTTGAACACCCATTTGAAGAAGATCCAGGTTTCAAAATTTGCCAGATTGTTGTGGTCAATAATCATCTGAATTAGCTCATAACAGGCAATGAAGGTCAGAATCAAGCCTGCGATTGGGATAATCACTGACTCGGAGATGTTTCGTACCATGCAAAGACACCCGGCGAAAAATTCGCCGGGGTCATGCCAACGGAGGTTGCTATCTCGCCAACCTGGTTGTTGACGGACTCAAACATCCCCGACAGATTTCCCATAATAGCTGAAACGAGCATTTCTTTCAGCCAGTCTGTGATCTGTTGGAGTATGCTGTCCAAAGGCGATTACCTCCTTGTTTTGTGATTAACCGAACAGTCCGGAGAGCAGAGGTACAAGGGTGGTGCCGATGAGGCAACACCGCCGCCAGCCATGAGCTGCTTCATGCCCTGGGACTTTGCGCCGGGGTTATCGTTGCCGTAGCCCTCAAGCAGATTGATTGCACCCCAGATGCCAAGACCTGCGCCCAGAGCGATAACGAGAGTCTGAAGAACGGTTACTGCGCTATTGAAAAATGCCATAATATTTTCCTCCTAAAATTTGAAATTGTTTTGAGAATAGAAAAAGCCCTCCGTACTACCGGCATCAAAACCGGACGGAAGGCTTAGTTTACGAGAATCTTTTCAAGGAACTCCTCGACGGTTATCACGCCAAGTTTCTGTTCCATTCTGCTTCTTGCATATTCAGTTTCACAATCATATATATCACCACCACCTTTCATAAGAAACAGCCAATACATTGACTGCAACAAATCTTCACGAGAAGCACAGATTGTCGGTGAAAAAACGACAGGTGAAACCTTCAGAACCTCTGCGAGTTTCGCTGTGGTTTCTGCATTAGGGGTTCGAGCGTTTTTCTCATACTGAGCAATACGGACATCCGCTGTTTTCTCGGAATACCCCATCAGGAGTCCAAGCTCTTTCTGGGTAAGGCGGCGAAATCGTCTAACGAACTTCAATCGCTGCCCAATAGAGGTATCCGTGATCCACCAAGTCATTTTTTTATCACCTCGCTTTCTGCAAATTCTCGATATACAACCTCATTTTTTGCTCTGCGCTTGCCTACGGCTTCACTGGGAGCAAGGTCAGGGTAGGTTGCCTGCACTTTCTGTCTGCTTCTGCGGACAGTTTCAAACCCCGGAAAGCTGCGTCTATCCAGTTCCTTCAAAAACACAGGAACCGTCATGGCATGAATGTCGATGCCACGCAGACCGGAATAGTGTTCCAGTACCATCAGGTACAAATGATTGTCGGTATTTCTTGCCTTGTGGTCGTGTTCCAAGATGTTCTTAACCAGGGCAGATACCGTTTTCAGATTTTCCAAACAGAAACCTCCTTAATCCGCATCGACTACCACAAACTCATCACCTGCCTTGAGCTTCAACCTTCGACTCAGAAACTGCTCAATGTTGAACTCATTTCTCTTATCAAAGTCTGATGTGTACTTATAATTGGGGTGCTGCGTCAGATCGTACTTGTCAGAAAGAAACGGTCTGACACCACGCAACTGCAAAATACACTTGCTGCCATCCAGAACCGCAAGCTCATCTACGCTCGCAAGGTCTTTGCCTAACTTCTGATAATTCAAGCCGTAAGACGGGCTGTTACCTCTGGTGTTGGAGGTGTTGTAGGTGTCGATAGTTTCTTTTCCCAATGCCTGATTCAGTTCTTTGAGCGTGGTTGGCTCAGAACCACCCAGGAAAATTCGGGAATCCATGTTGCCGATGATGGTATCGGCATTGTCTTTATAAATGGCTTTCAGCTGTGATTGTGCCTGGAGAACAAGGCAAGCCGATATTTCACGGCTTCGGATTGTCGCTACCAGTTTTTCCAGATTGGGAATCTGACCGATGTTTGCCATCTCATCAATCAAGCAGCGCACATGAACCGGCAGTCTGCCGCCGTACACATCATCTGCTTTCTCGCACAACAAGTTGAACAGCTGTGTGTAAATCATGGAGATCAAAAAATTAAACGTCGCATCCGTATCTGACATAATCAGAAAGAGCGCCGTTTTCTTATCTCCGAGAGTATCCAACTGCAACTCGTCATAGGCAGTCACATCTCTGACCTCCTGAATATCAAAAGGAGCCAGACGAGCGCCGCAGGAATCAAAATCGACTTAGCGGTCTTGCCAGAGACGAAAAGTCAAGGACTTTTTCATCAAATTCAAAAGAAGTTCACATTTGCGGACTTCTTCACTGGAGCATACGCTTGATTTGTCCTCCATCGTCTCTGCTGTTCTCGTGA
>ENA-OQJX01000444-OQJX01000444.1-human-gut-metagenome-genome-assembly--contig:-NODE-444-length-22318-cov-2.721779_pt1 | contig 22318 bp, 21 predicted proteins | sample MGYA00242615_ERZ504782 | MGnify/ENA primary metagenome ERZ504782 (study PRJEB26092, sample SAMD00036354) | human gut metagenome | host: Homo sapiens | study: EMG produced TPA metagenomics assembly of... | reverse complement strand
TCCTGCTCAGGAGTTTTATCATATTTCAAAGGCGGTATTATTCAAATCAGTAAACGCAACCCCTGCTTCGTCGTTCCAACCCACAGAATATCCTGATTATCTTTATAGAAACTATTAATGTGATTGCTCGACAAGGAAAAAGGAGTTCCTGAATCTCTATGAATGTGCATGAGATTATCGGCCTGTTCATTCAAGATGTATATGCCTTTACTATTGGTACCTATCCAGATATTACCATTCCCATCATCTATGATAGCTTTTACAATATCCGATTGTATAGTCTCTTTGCCAGGAAACTCAAACATCTTTCTATTTTGAATATCATAACACTGTAGATTGGAGGTATATATTGTATAAATCCATAATCTAAGCCGGGTATCCATATATATACGATGTTCTCCAGAGCGAGGAAGTTCTAATTGAACAATTTTCCGAACAGTTTTTGTTTCCCAGTCCACTTGTGCGATTTCTCCATTAGAAAATAACAAGCAAGAATACGATTGTCTGGAAACTATATGCGATAGTTCTTTATCTGGAAAAGATAATTCCTGAAGTTTTTTATCCTGAAAATCATAATAATATAGCTTATTCCCAGTCATGCACCATAAATTCTGCTCATAGTCAACATGTATCATTTCTATTTTATCATTTATTCCCAGTGGTCTCAACCGCTTTTCTATGTTACTTTCCAATTTATCCAACTCTCTATTGTAGTAGAAATATTGATCGGGAGTACGTACCCAAATAGTACCTGATGCGTCCTCCGATATATTATTAAAACAATTACTATAAGTATCAGAATCAGTAACCCAATATTGCTTGCATTGATAGCCATCATAACGATTTAAGCCATTAAGTGTCGCAAACCACATAAACCCGTATTGGTCACGTAACATAGCTATAACATAGTTATCTGAAATTCCAGACTTTACATCAAATGTTTGAAAAGTTAGCCGGGCATTAATCTGTGTGATATAGACTATCATACAAAATATGACTGTCAGTAAATGCTTCATATGGTAATAAGATGAATATGTTTGTATGCAAAGATAGGAAATTGCTTTAAATACATACAGTACAACTACTTCCCATTTGGGTAAAAACGCTTCCCGTTTGGGTAAAAATACGAACCGGACAGACTGAGAAACAAATTAGGAGTACTTCAGGTTATTGTTTCCTTACTTTTGTCCACAGAACGGCGGATTTGTAATTCGTGCTGTTTTTCTTAGATTCAAACATGTGGCGGGTATAAAGGTTGGTAACAATACCCGCCAGTGTTTTGAGCTACGAAAAATAAAATGGAGTGTCAACCTTTAAATTGATTTTAGTTATGGAGAATGGATAGGATATGGAGCAAAAAGAGATTTTACTCTCTTTAAAACAACAACGTTTTACTTTTAATAACTTTATAAATCTAATAAATTATCTGAGAAATATGAAGAATGTATTCATGGCAGGAGTTTTTATAACTCTTTTATTCTGCGGAAGTCCTTCTTTGTCGTGGGCAACTTCCTCCCATACTGTAGAAACAGTGCAACAAAACAAAAAATAGCAGGAGTAGTGGTTGACCAGAATGGAGAACCCATAATTGGAGCCAATATATTACAGAAAGGCACCAGTAATGGTACAATTACCGATATCAACGGTCAGTTTATACTGAATTGTCCAATAGGAACTCCACTGACGATATCTTACATCGGATTCTTGCAACAAACAGTAAAGGCAACTGTAAATATGAAAATTGTTTTGCATGAAGATAGCAAAACGCTGGATGAAGTAGTTGTCGTTGGTTATGGCTATGTAAAAAAAAGCGATCTTACCGGGGCTGTGGCACAAGTAAAAAGTGGAGATTTACTAAAAAGTTCCCCAGTAAGTCTAGAAAAGGGCTACAAGGGCGCCTGACCGGTGTGAACGTGGTTTCAAACGATGGAGCTCCCGGTGGAGGAATCAGCATCCAGATTCGAGGTACAAATTCATTTCAAGGTTCTACTGAACCTTTGTATGTAATCGACGGAGTACCCATCGCAGACAGCAATGATGACACAATCAATTTTGACTCGAGCTCGCCCACTTACAATAATGCCTTGTCCTCGCTTAATCCTAGCGACATCGCATCTATTGAAATCTTGAAGGATGCCTCGTCAACAGCCATTTACGGTTCTCGCGGTGCCAACGGCGTAGTCCTGATTACCACCAAAAGCGGTACCGGACTAGATGTTAAAGACCAAATTTCATTTTCATATAAAACAACAATTAGCAATCCTGTGAAAAAGATAAAGGTACTTGGAGCACGTGATTATGCAACATACAGGAATCAATCTTACATCAACACCCAAGAAGTTTCCAATTTCCCTTGGGAACAAACCGACCTGCCTTTCCCCGGAGTTGAGAATGCAGAAGGCACTTATTTACAAGGACCTGACGACTTCAGTAACGATCCGTACTATTGGCAAGATCAGATTTTCCGTACGGGAGTGACACATGACCTCAACTTAAATATTGCAGGACAGACCAAAGGATACGATTATGCTATAAGTGGAGGATATCTGAACCAAGAAGGTATCGTTGAAGGTTCGGACTATACACGCTATACCATAAAGCTAAACTTGAATAGACAAGTGAAAGATTGGCTGAAAGTAGGTACATCCATATCGGTTCATTTGCAAATTCAAGTATTGTCAAGACTGCTACAAACAACCAAAATAACGGAACGGAAGGCATTATCCGCTCAGCATTGACTTATCCAGCAACACAAACCCAAGACGATTTGGATAATGAATATAGCATGGTAGCAGTGCCTACTCGATACGCTGATGCGTTGAACGAGAATCGAAACATATCTTTTAGGACTTCCAACTATTTAAATATAACGCTAACAAAAGGCTTGATTTTCAGAACTGTTCTTGGATATAACTATACTCATAATGATGCCAATAAATACTGGCCGAGAACTATGGCCGAAGGTAAATATGTGAACGGAAAATCATACGGTGGAGATAATTGGCGGTCATCATTGGTGTTCGACAATTTGTTAATGTTCAACCAAACTTGGGGTAAACATAATGTAAGCGCAACCGCAGGAACCTCCTGGGAAGCGTCCAGCAACTATAACAAAGTAGTTACAGTACAAGGCTTCGGTACGGATGCTACCAATGGTTGGCTGCTTCAAGATGCAAGTGAGATGCTATCAGCCACCTCTGGCAAGGGGGACTCACGTTTATTTTCACTGATCGGACGGCTTGCTATAATTATGCAGGCAAATATTATCTGACTTTTACCGCACGTGATGACGTCTCCAGTAAATTTGCCAAAGGCAAGCGCGCAGCCTTTTTCCCCTCTGTCGGCTTCTCATATCGGCTGTCAGAAGAGAAATTCATGAAAGGAGTATCTCATATCTTTGATAATATAAAACTTCGCTATAGCTACGGAGCTTCCGGCAACCAGGCCATCAGCTCTTACCAAACTTTTGCCATTATGGCTGCAGCCAATTATCCATTCGGCACATCGGTTGAAAATGGATATGCAACGAATGTATATAATCCAGGAAATAAGGATTTAACATGGGAAACTACTTGGCAGCATGATGCAGGCATTGAATTGGATATATTAAAGCGGATATCATTGGAAGTAGATTATTATTATAAAAAGACCACGGATCTGTTGCAATACAAGCAAGTTCCCCCAAGCACCGGCATCTTACAGATACTTTCCAATAGCGGTTCTGTTATCAATCGCGGACTTGAAGCCAGCTTAAATGTAAGAGCAATTCAAAACAAAGACTTTTCATTGTCATTCGGTGGCAACATATCATTTAACAAGAATGAGATTTGCGATTTTGGCAAAGACCCGATGTTCCCCAACTCTATCTATAACAGCTTGCGCCCGTATGCTATTGCTGATGGTCATTCTATCGGTTCATTTTATGGTTTTGTCACAGACGGTATCTGGAACTCACGCGAGGAAGTCATTAATAGTAAGCAATTCCAAACCCAATATCCAGATTACACAGTGAACGGTTCTGATGCGGCTACAGAAGAAATAATTCGTAGAGACTGGATCGGTGAACTTAAATATAAAGATCTTGATGAAGACGGTTTTATCACAGACCAGGATCAAACATGGATTGGAGATGCAAATCCCAAGTATTTTTATGGATTCAATATGGACCTGACCTGGAAGAATTTCGATTTCAGCATTCTTTTTCAGGGTGTGGAAGGAAATGACGTATTCAATATGAACTCATTACGTTTTTATAACCTGGGACAGACCCAGAACGTTCCATACTACGTATATGAACAATCATGGAGCATAAATCCCAATAGCGGAATTGCCCCTAAGATATTCAATTATTCAGGACGTGACATTCGTTTTTCCAGATTATATCTAGAAGACGGCTCTTATTTAAAATTACGCACTCTATCCATAGGATATACAATTAGAAAACCATTTCAGTTCATAAATAGCGTACGGTTCAACGTGGTTGCCAATAACTTGTTGACCTTCACCAAATACCGCGGATATGACCCTGAGGTTAATTCTTTTGGCTCCACGCCTTCTTTAAGGGGTATTGATTCTGGAGCCTATCCCCAGCAGAGAAGCTTTACTTTGGGACTTAATGTTATTTTTTAATTAATAAAAACGAATCATGAAGAAAATACTATTGATAATGATATGCTCGATGGCAGCATTTGCAACAAGCTGTTCATTGGAAGAAACCCCTTATTCTATCACATCAGAGAAATTAGGTCAGACTGAAGAAGGAGCAGAACAACTAGTAACCGGTATCTATGCGACTTTTTGGGATAACTGGTGTATGGAACAGACGTATATGGCCTGGATGGACTACGACAACGATCATTGTGGGGCTCCAGCTTGGGTACTCAGTTCTGCAGGTAGCGGCGATATCACCGGACACTATGCCTATAATACAAACAATGATTTGTGGAGTGTCTTTTATAGAATGATCAGTCGGGCAAACAAAGCTAAAGAAGCTCTGGAATCTACAGATTCTTATCAGACAGAATCCGCTGTCAGGCAGTTGTATGGTGAAACGCTTTTTCTACGGGCATTCGCTTATTTCCATCTGGTAAGAATGTATGGTGCCGTCCCATTGAGATTATCTTCGGAAGCAGAGACAGATTGTCCCAGAGCTTCCGTAGAAGCAGTCTACAACACAATTGTCAATGACCTGGAAACTTGCTTAGAATACATGTATTATACATCAGAAGGCAATGTCGGCGCTTGGGGGCATGCAGATAAAACTGCTGCAGCACTATTACTGGCACGCGTATATTGCACTATGGGTTCCAGCGCATTAACCTGCAAAGGAAATACAGAAATAATTGTAGATATCAAGGGAGTGGATAAAAAATATACCTGCAATGCAGTTGAAGGAGCTGAAAACATAGATGCCCAGCAGTGTTATCAACGTGCAAAAGAGCTTTGCGACATGGTCATTGCACGAAGAGGTGTTGATTTTGATTTAGTAGAAGGGTATCTAAACCTTTGGGGTGGTAACAATAGGAAAAACAAAGAATTTGTATGGGGAGCAACCAGTGTAAGTGACGTAGACTTTCAAACATCAGGTTTACATAGCTATTACACTCCGGCTCCTTACGGTGGCAGTGGCGCATGGATATATATGGCCCCTAATCTATATACCCAATTTGACAAAGAGGATGACCGTATTGTGCACGGTGTATGGCATTACTTCCTAACAAGCTACACCTCCACAAAATGGGTTTCTTTTCCCTCTCTCTCGGACGAATATAATGCAGAGAGTCTACCGGACAATCTAAAAGCTTTTGTTCCTGATTTTAACGCGGAATATAAATACGGAGTGCCATGTCTGACTAAATGGTATAAAGGTGATATCTCTAATCCAACCTTCTTTAAACAGAAAGAAGCGTCACAATCAGAACAAGATGTAATTTTAATTCGCTATGCAGAAGCATTCCTGCTCAGAGCTGAAGCAGAAGTAGAATTGGGGGATATAACAGCTGCAATGAAAGATATTGATGTCATAAGAAAACGGGCAAAAGCTACAACCTTATATACAAATAAGGTGACCGATAAGATAGAGGCAAGAAGTCTAGTCCTGAAAGAACGTGCTTTGGAATTTTGCCAAGAATTCAATAGGAAATTTGACCTTTTACGGTGGGGACTATATTTAGACGTTATGAACGACACACAATTCATTGTCTGCGGCTCAGCCAACCGCTCTACCATTCGCTCAAAAAAGAACTTACTATATGCAATTCCGACTGCAGAAATTGCTGAGAACAAATTAATAGGAGCTAATAATTACGGTTATTAAGAGAAACAAAACATGAAAAGAATTATATTTCTAATGTTAGGATGGGGACTATGCCTGATAGTCCAAGCACAAACAACAAATTTTAGCAAATTGAACTTTGGTTGTGATGGCAGCAGCACTACCTCTGGCAACCAATGGTCAAAGACCGTAGTCGATTTATTGGGATTTGCATCAAATGTTGCAGTTGGTTCGTCTACCTTTGCATGCCATCCTGATACACAAGATTACAACAGTGACAACTTTGCCGGAATTTCAGATGGATGGAAGCCTACAAAAGATAAGAAAGAATTGCAAATGAGACATAATAATGTATCCAAAGTACATATTCAGAAATTTATCTCAGAAGTAAAGGACGGTGTTTATCCCGCACCCGATGTTTTCGTTTTTGCAATGGGCTCAAATGATACAAAACTTGATGGAGTTGCAGAAGCATTATCAGCAAGAACGCTGGACGATGTTAATGTGACGACCATGGCAGGAGGGGCAAGATGGGCAATTCAAACTATACTTGAGAACTTCCCGGAATGCCGTGTATTCGTATGGTTGCCTATACAGACCGGGGACAAGGCAAAAATGAAATGCATCGGAAACGAAATGAAGTGTTGCGCCAAGTCAGTCAAGCTTTATCCGTTCAGGTTATTGATTGTTACGGCGAAAGCGGTATTAGTCAGTTTTTCGAAAATTCCAACACCCGTGGGCGCTATCTAAAGGATGGAGTACATCCGGATATAGAAGGGCAACGATTGATAGGACGTTACATTGCTAAAGAGATTCGTAACAACTTCTTTTAAAAAGAACAGAATAATAACATTGGAAGATTCTTAGATGAGCTACCAATATTTACAAAAAGCTAAAGAGAATGAAAAAGAATATATCAATCATTTATTTTCTGCTGTTTGTGTATAGCATAGCAAACGCTCAAGATTCTTTGTATTTCAGAGCAAACGCCTATAAAGAACAGCTGGACAATTATTACAGCATGGATGAGAAAGATTTTCCTAAACCAGGAAGCATTCTTTTTATCGGCAGTTCCTCATTGGGCATGTGGAAAAATACCGGCAGTTATTTCCCCAATCATAGGGTTTTAAATCGTGCATATGGCGGTTCATGGATCAGCGACTATTTATACCACTATCAACGCCTGGTAGTAGCCTACAAACCGGCACAGATAGTGTTGTTATGCGGTGCGAATGATCTTTATAATGGCGTATCCATCGAACGTGTTTTCGAAGACATTAAGTGCTTCTGCCGTTTATTGGATATTCATCTTCCTGGCGTTCCGGTTATTCTCCTTTCTTTTCATCCATCCCCTTCTATGCCCGACTGGATTCCAAAGGAAAGAGAGGTGAACAAACTGATACAAGACTACTTCAAAGACAGCCACCAAGTTACCTACGTTGATATAACATCATGTCTATATGACAAGAATGGAGCTTTACCTGAAAAGTTCTATATTAGTGACAGGCTTCATCCCAGCGTACTTGCTTATAAAGAATTTGCCAAAATAATAGAACCTTATCTCATTAATAACAAATAACCCTGATTAATAATCACATACAATATTTTATTTATTAAAATGAAAAGAATACTTTTATGTTTGAGCGTTCTCATATGCACCTTTACCAACGCTCAGGAAACCGTCTACAAGACAATTGAAAATTTAACCTATGCAACATCGCAAGATGCATATGCTCAAGAACGGTGCAAGTTAGACATCTATTATCCTGAAAATCTAAAGGATTGCCCAACTGTAATATGGTTTCATGGAGGAGGATTGACTAGTGGCAATAAGTCCATTCCAACCAAATTAAAGAAAAGTGGCATGATAGTGATAGCTGTAAACTACCGTTTACTTCCCAAAGTAACAATCTCGGAATGTTTAGGCGATGCGGCAGCAGCCATAGCCTGGACTTTTAAAGAAGTAGAAAAATACGGAGAAACAAAAAGAAAATATTTGTTTCCGGCCATTCGGCAGGCGGCTACCTCACTGCAATGATTGGATTAGACAAAAAATGGTTAAAAGAGTACAGTATAGATGCAGATTCCCTTGCAGGTCTGATTCCCTTTAGCGGCCAAGTCATTAGTCATTTTTCCTATCGTAAAATGAATGGTATTGATAATCTACAACCTACTATCGATGAATTCGCCCCATTATTTCATGTCAGAAAAGATGCCCCCCCTTGATACTTATAACCGGTGATCGGGAGTTAGAGCTTTTGGGACGTTATGAGGAAAACGCTTACATGTGGCGGATGATGAAACTTGTCGGGCATGAAGACACTTATCTTTATGAAATCGGCGGGCATGGGCATGGTCCTATGGGTGAACCTGCTTTCTATATATTGCACCAACAGATAAAACGGATATTAAATACTCCCGCAAAACAGTGATATAATGCAAATCAACAGAAAAATTTTTACCATAAATTACACAATTTAATAACATGAAGAATATGAAATGATTTTTCTCTTTTAACAGTTCCAACGTCACTCTTCTTGATATTACTTCTATGATGTATGGAACTAATGGCAAACTTAGAGAAGAACTCTATCTAAAAGACCGATTACATATCACTCTGGAAGCCTATCGCATGATAGCAGATAAGCTTGAGCCATTATTAATAAGAAATAGGAATTAATAAACAGTCAAAAAAAGAAAGGAGAAAACACACTCATTATCAATATTTTAAATATTTCATCAGAGTTATACTAAAAAATATCATGCATTTTATTTGCATATTAAATAAAAAGCCGTACCTTTGCACCCACAAAACGATAACATCGCGGAGTGGAGCAGTTGGTAGCTCGTTGGGCTCATAACCCAAAGGTCATTCGTTCGAGTCGGATCTCCGCAACTACAATGAGGATAAAAGGTTTTATAAACCGTTTTATCCTCATTTTTTTAATTCCCATCAAGGACAGAAAAAAATGTTTGCGCAAATAATGTTTGTGCAAATTGCTTCCACACTTCCACCTCCTCTCCACATCCCTTTATTCATCGGTATTAAAGATGCGGTGGAAGCAACTCAAAAGTGTGGAAGCAAAATTTGCTTCCACACCGTTTCACAAACAGAAATACTGACACCACAAGAAGATAACATGTAGTAACACAAGTTATTAATTTCTTGCATCACATCTTATTTATATCGTACCTGACGAAATCAATATCCTGCAAACACGGTATTAATTCCATCTCCTCCCCCTTCAAATGCAATCAGAACAAATGCGTACAGCCACACAAAGCCAAGACTTCAATACTGTTTTCCTCTGTGCTTTATTCAGAGAATGAAGGTATTTATTACGTCGGACATAAGGAATCAACAGTATGCAACGGCCATGATGCAATCGCCTAACGGCCATCAACAACCCGCTTAACAGCCGTCAGCAGATCGCCGCACGACCATTAGGCGCTGATAAGGCAATAAGTAAAAGGGAACACTCCCCTATACACAAGTAAACAAAGCCCTATATACAACGGATTGAAAGCAGCGGTTTCCCTTAGAATATCCTGATGAAAAGCAACCCCAGCCCGATGGCAACGCCAGTCGAAACAAGTCCGGGAAGCATGAACGAGTGGTTCAGCACATACTTGCCGATACGGGTAGTTCCGGTACGGTCGAAATTAATGGCTGCTACTACGGTGGGATAGTTGGGAATAAAGAAGTAACCGTTTACGGCCGGGAACAGAGCAACCAGTATCATAGGCGAAATGCCCAAAGCGATGCCCAAAGGCATCAGTGCGCGCACAGTGGCGGCCTGGCTATAAAGCAGAATCGACATGGCAAACAAGGCTATCCCGAACAGCCACGGCATTTGCCTCACCACTCCCTCGATGGACTGGGTCAACTGAAGCATGTTTCCCTGAAGAAAAGTATCTCCCATCCAGCAATGCCGAATATGGCAATCACCGCCTGCATGCCTGCCGGGAAGACGGACCTTGCGTTACCTTCATGCCGTCGGTGCCGAGTCAGCAGCAAGATGAGGCGGCGGCAGAGAGCATCACGATTTCGATAATGGCGGACATGCCGAGTCTCACCGTCTCGCCGTCTATCACGAAGGCAGGACGCAAACTGTCGAACGAACCAAAGAACACAATAAAAGCAGTGGCAAGGATAAAGATAAGCACGGACAAGACGGCATGCCGTTTATTGTGTATATCCTTTATCTCCACCTTCTTGACATCAAGATAGCCTTCGGTCAACCTCTTTCTGTACTCCGGGTCGTCTGCCAGCTCCTTGCCCACCTTCATGGAGAACAAGGCGCCCACAAGTACCCCGATAATGGTAGCAGGAATCGTTATTTTCAGAATATCAAACAAGGTGACATCAAATCCCGCCAGCAACCCAAGCAGTGCGACGGTGGCAGCCGAAATGGGACTTGCCGTAATAGCCTGCTGCGAAGCAATCACCGCAATGCCCAGTGGCCTCTCGGGACGAATCTTGGTCTCCGTGGCAACCTCGGCAATCACGGGAAGCACCGAATATGCCACATGTCCCGTGCCGGCAACAAAAGTAAACAAATAGGTCACAATAGGCTCAAGATGGTGACCTGCGAAGGATTCTTCCGCAACAACCGTTCTGCCAGCTTTACCATATAATCCAGTCCGCCAGCCGCCTGCATGCAGGATGCGGCAGAAATGACGGCGGCTATCATCAACATAACGTCAATGGGAGGTGATGTAGGCTGCAATCCGAAACCAAACGTCAGAATTGCCAGACCTATCCCTCCCATTACACCTAGTCCAATGCCGCCCAAGCGGGCGCCTATAATGATAGCTACCAATACGAATGCCAATTGCAAGGCCATATACTCTACACTTTTTGATTCATGTGCAAAGATAAGTCATTTCGTATTATGGCTACTCACCTACTTCTATTTTAACTGCTTGTTTTAACTCCACACTCAAAGAGGCATCATCCTTTAACGGTGTCCAGAACACCCGGCGGCATTCATTCTTCTGCAAAAGACAACGATGATAGCGACTGCCGGACAGATGCTCCGTATCGATATGGAAGGAACCGGTATTGACATCCCAGTCGGCTATCTCGTCCAGATTCAGATAAAGGTTGCGCACTGTGCCGCTGTTGAGATGCAAGCTCTGCGCCTGCGCCGCAAGCGCAGTGACATGGCAATCTTCCAGCCGGGCAAGGTATCGCGTGCGGAAAGAGAGCGTATCACAACGGAGTCCGTAGAAATTGGTTTCCATATCCTCCACATCTACCACAACCGCTTGTACCTCCGCAGGCAACCGCAATTCCATCCCTTCTGAACGAACCCTTATCCAAATGTCATTCTGAAGATGCTGTTCCAGCTTATCCTCCGGAAAGTCAAAGGTGACGAGCAGGGTATCGCCGAACGGAAGTCATCGACATAAAGCTCCATATCCCCTGCATAGGAGAAACTGCCCTGCTGCAAAGAGTCTCCGGCAGTTACCTCCAACGGCACTTCCCCGAACGAGAACATACGCTCTGCCTCCACAATACCTTCTTTTTCTGTTTCCACACCACCGGAGGCTGTGTCAGCTTCAACACCCTGCACGAGGGCAGCTGCACCGTTTTCCGTTCTCCGCCGATTTCCATAAAATTATCTTTCTGAGTGACATTGCGGTCCACCACATAGAACATGAGTCCGCATACCATTGCCACACCGGTAACCAGCATTCCTATCATTATATAAGTCGTTCGTTTCATAACTGTCTTCTTTTATTTTTGTTTCTTGATAAACTCCTGATACATCCCGGACAACTCCTCGGCAGAGATGCCCAGCGTGAAAATCTGCTTGAAGAAATAATCCACTTCCTCCTTCAGAAAATACTCTTTCCTCAACGAAAGAATCAGCTTACGTGCACCTACCGACACAAAATAGCCGATACCCCGCTTGTTGTAAATCACTCCTTGCGTCTGCAAGTAGTCGTACGAACGCATCACCGTATTGGCGTTGACCTCTACCACAGCCGCATATTCCCGTACCGAAGGAATACGTTCTTCCTCCTGATATTGCCCGAGAAGTACCTCGTCGCAAATGCGGTCTGCTATTTGCAGGTAGATGGCTTTACTTTCCTTAAAGTTCATAGTTACCAACGATTAATGATTTCGGACTCCTTGAAACGGAAATAGGCAAGCACCCAGTTGAAAAGGGCGAAAAACGAAGTTATAAAAATCAGCCAGCCGCCCGATGCCTCTCTGTCAATATAGGGCTCAGTCATGAAGAAGTTATTAGGCAGAATGGCCTTCAGGCACAATACAGCTATCAGGATATATGAAACGAAGATGCAGACACCGGCCGCAAAAGTCTTGATAAGTGCATTTTTGGGCCAGACCGTACTGCCCAGCAGGAAGAAAGACTGTAGGAAAAAGTAGCAGCTCAGGAATATCCCCACCACAGCCGGTCCGCTTCCTATCGTCTCATAGAAACAGTTCGTGTTACAGCAGAATTCCCACAACGGAAAGGAGTGAACGACATGCAGCTCCGGGTAGGCCAGAAGATAGAAGACGACTCTTGTCAAGTCCGCCAGCTTGAAAGCTATCAGAAAGACCAAGATAAAGCCGCAGGTAGCCACCAGCCAGCGGGCAAAGAATTTCTCGAACATGGTGGCAGGTGTCATGAGCACAACGGTACGACTCGTCTTGCTTTTCATCCTTTCCATGGCAAACGAGGCGCTAATGCATCCCCAAATGACAAGTCCCCAAAGAAAGAATCTGGACTCAAACTCCCAGATAGGGTCCATGCCCACAGCTCCCGCTTCCAGATTGTGATACTGATAGTATCCATTCCAGACAAAGACTATGGCCAACATTCCGTAGACCATCACCGAGCGGAGTATATAGGTCTTCCAATTCTCCACCATCTCTTTGCGGCATACGTTCACAAAGCGATGCAAATTAAAAAAGGTATCGCGTATCATTATTCATTTGTTTTAGTGTGAAACATTTCCGCTATCTTCCCAGGCTCTGCAAGTACGGCGCCAAACAGCAGTTCAAGATTAATCTCCGATTCCTCACCTTCCGTATTGGGCAGCATCAAGAAATTGCCTTGTACGGAGGGAAGCGTGTACAAGGCAGTCGCAGCCAACTCCCGGTCGTCACTCTCCAAGAAGAACAGCTTACTGCAAATGCTGGCAGTGGATTCGTCCAGCAATACGCGGCTGTTGTCCATAATCAGCACATGGTCCAGTACTTTGTCAATGTCACGCACCTGATGGGTGGAAATGACAATCGTCTTGTCGTCCGACATACCCGAAGCCAGGAATTTACGGAACTGGCTCTTCCCCGGAATATCCAGTCCATTGGTAGGCTCATCCATCAGCAGCAGGGAAGTATTGGTGGCCAGCGCAAAGCTCATGAAGATTTTCTTTTTCTGCCCCATGGACAAGGCTCCCAAATCAGCATCCATATCCATCTCGAAGAAATGCAGGTACTTCACCATGTCTTCCTTGCTGAAACGGGGATAGAACTTACTGTTCAGTTCAATATAGCTGACCAAGGAAATAGGAGGCAGCTCGAACTCCTCGGGTACCAGAAACATGTCCTGCAACGTGACGGGCAACCGGCGGCGCATGTCGGTATCATGATACATCACTCTCCCACGTTTGGGAGCCAACAAACCGCTCATCAGATAGAGCAACGTAGACTTGCCGGCTCCGTTCTTACCCAACAGACCGTAAACCCGGCCGGCTTCCAGCGAAAGTGAAAAATCGCTCAGGACTTCTTTCCGCCCCTTGCGATAACTAAATGAAATGTTTTCTACTTGTAACATACGCTTGGATGAATTAAATATCTTATTGTTTATGTATATTAGTATAATAGTACACCGCAAAAGTAGACATTCTTTTCAATACGACAAGCGTTTCAAGAAAAAAAATGCTCAGAAAAAGGAACAATTCTATTCTTTGGTTCAAAATTAGCCTCACACGCAAGAAGATTAGGACACTTCTGTATCCATTTAGGACTCTATATTTCCTGCCACTTGCTTTACATTTGCAAAGGAGCTAAAGACATGAATATGAAAAACGAAGAAAAGATTTACCAACTTAACACATACAATATAGCAGAATATACAAGTACGGACTATACCGACAACGATATTGCTATACTTGGAGATTTCAAGAACTTGCTTTTCAACAAGTATTTCAAGTTGAATGCAAACATCTATGTGGTCTGTGTAAAAGGAAGACTGCAGATAAACATCAATACCCAAAAATATGCTATCTACCCCGGTGAGATGCTGATTTGTATGCCCAATATGATTCTGAGCAATTGCACAACCAGTTCCGACTTCAAGGGCGCCATGTTCTGTCTGTCGACCCAGATTACACAGAAGTACCTTCATAAAAGTAGTGACATATGGAACAAGGCTTTCTATATCAGCCAGAATCCGGTAGTACGCATTGACAAGGACAGAGTGCAACTGTTCGATTTATACTATAAGGTGATACGTGCCCGAATGAAACAAGCGGAGCAGCCCTACTACAAAGAAGTCATCAGGTCGCTGATACGCACCATGCTGTATGAGCTGCTGGCAGATTTAAACCAGTTGAGCACCCCTCCCGAAAGCCAAATGGTGAAGCGGAGCAACATTCTATTCAAGAGATTCCTCGACCTGCTGGCCTGCACCGAGGTGAAAAAACGTTCTATTTCCTATTATGCGGGTAAGCTGTGTGTTACTCCCAAATATCTTTCCACCGTCTGCAAAAAGGTCAGCGGAAAGACAGCCTTCGAGTGGATAAACGATTATGTGGTCGAAGACATCAAATATTTTCTGAAGTATTCCAATAAGTCTATCAAGGAGATTTCCGAGCATCAGGATTTCCCCAACATCTCCTTTTTCGGGAAGTATGTGAAGACACACTTAGGCACTTCACCCACGGACTACCGCAAGCAATCACTGCCTCCAAGGGGGACCCTGCAACAAAAAAGGAGGAGCTAAGAATCACTCTCCACTCCTCCCGACACGACAAACAACTAAAATTATTGCTATTTGATGCCGTCCAATGCCTTGTTTGCTGTGGCATTGGTGGGGTCGATAGCCAGAATTTTATTCCAGTACTCTTTCGAAGTAGCATAGTCACTCTTCAACAGATAGTAGTAGCCCAGATAACTGTAACACTCTATCAATGCAGAGTTGTACCTCGGTTCGTTTTTGGCAAGCAGTACGTCCACCACCTTCTCGTAATAAGGTTTCGCCAATCCCTCTGTAGTTTCGGGGTCCATGGCAGAGTGTGTGCGGGCGCGCCACATATCTCCCAAATAACTGTCGGAAGCTTGTTCGGCAACAAGTGCGAACACAGAGTCGGCAGTCTGCAATGCCGCCATGCGGTCGGCAGACTGAACGGAGAGAGTGTCCGAGGACGTACCCTCTCCGTAGTACAGACGCCCTAACTGGAATAAGTTTTCGGACGTCTTTTTATCTTGTGCCAGCGAGTCATAGTACTTTTTATAAGCAGCAATGGCTTGGGTATAGTCGTTTTTCAATTCATAAGCATCGGCAATCTCACGCCACAAATTCACCTGACTCTCATCCTTCTCCAATGCCTTACCATATTCCTCAATGGCCTGATCATATTTCTTCAGAGCACTCAACAGAGCACCGTGATAGCGGTAATCCAAGTATGAATAATCGGCATTATCCGAAGCATTGAAGAAAGCATCGGCAGCCTTCTCTGCCTCGTCATAACGCTTGAGGTCGACATTGTTGTACATCACAAGCCGGTTGAATGCGGCATGGCGGGCATTCTTCTGCAAACCTTTCTGCGCCACCGCCAAGGATTTCTCGAAGTCGTGGTTCAGGAATAGTGCAAAAGCATATTTAAGGATGTCATCTTCCGTAGCCACGGGAGTATCGATGAACTTGGCATAGGTGTCGGCAGCCTTGCCAAAACGGTTGGTGGCGTAATACACTTCCGCCAGCTCCTTGTCTGCTTCCAGGCAATCCGGAGCTATGGCCTTCAGCTGGTTCAGCTTCTCTATGGCCTGCGAAGGACTGGCAGACTTGTATGCCTGCGCATATTTCAGATACGCATCCTTATAAATTCGAATCAAAATAGATGGCTTGCTCATAAAGCTGGCATGCCTTTCCGATATCTTTCCGGGCAAAAGCGATGTCACCCTCGAGTACAGAAACTGCCGGAGCCTTGTTGTCGGCCTTTCTTGCCATCTCCAGATAGGTTTCCGCCTCTTTCAGCTGTCCTGCATCCAGATAGGCACGGGCCACGGAAGTCACAAGCTCCACATTTTTCTTGTTCTTGCCCTTCAGCAGTTCTCCGGCTGCGTCGGAAGCCTGCTCCGGATTCGCCTTTATCAGACTTTTTACTTTATCCACCCCCGCCTGCCATTCGGGCACCGGCGTTTGTGCGGCGAGCGTACCTGCAAACAGCATCGCTCCCAAACAAAATACAAATCTACGTTTCATGTTAGCATTCATTTTAGTTATTCATCCTTGACGTTCACCACGCGCACCGGTTGGGTGGCGGGGACCAATCCCGACTTCAATATAATCCGCTGTCCCCGGTCGGAAGCGAGGAAAGAGGCAAATCCCCACGGAAGTGCGCTCCGCGGATCATTCAACAAGGCATAGATGCTGCGTGCCAACGGATAATCACCGTAATACAAATACGCCTGATAGGGTTTGTAACTGTTGTCCGGCATGGCCTTGTCAGCAGCACTGACGGACATCAGCCGCACCTCTTTACTGAAAGAGAGCCCCGTACTGTCATTCCGGTCGCTCAGCCAGTTCACGCCGATAATACCGATGGCATCAGGCGTGCGGGCCACGTAGTCAATCACCTCCCTATTGGTTTTCAACGCTTTCAACTGACTGGAAAGCGGTACACCCTTACAGATGGAATCGACAGCAAAACGTACGGTACTGGAGTTCTTGTTGTCAAACACAAGACTGATATCCCCCAAACGGGAAGCCGGATAGATATCTTTCCACTGCTTCGCATCACCCGTCAGGATGCGGCGGATGTCCTTCACACTAATCAATGAATCCGGATTGCAAGATGGGTTATCAATGCCAGCCCGTCCGTAGCAATCTTTATCTCCTGCGGAAAAAACTTCCGGCTATTGAAGGAATTCATCTCTTCGGGAGTCAGTCTGCGACTGGTTATTGCCAACCGCAGACTGTCCTTGAGCAAGAGGTTGACGGCATCGACTTCCGTCACATAACGGGGCACAATTCCTGCCAAGGGGAACAGTCCTTCGAACACGTCAATTTCTTCCTGCACAATAGGCTGGAAACTTTCGTCCGCAGCAATTGCAATCACACCGGAGGTATACGTATCCGTTTGTCCGTCCTTGGGCTTGCTTTGGCAGGCAGACAGCAGAGTCAGCAGCACCAGCAAGCCTGAAAGCTGAAGTTGTTTCACCGTTTTCATAACACACACACTTATTGTAATCTAAACATCACCGGTATCGTATATTTCACCGATACGGCCTTACCATTCTGCTTGCCGGGAATCCATTTGGGCATGGACATAATCACACGGACAGCTTCTTTATCCAGATAGGGGTCTACACCTCTCAGCACTTTCACATCACGCACCTTGCCGTCGGCACCTACCACAAACTGGCAGGTTACACGCCCTTGCGTACCGTTTTCCTGGGCAATGGTCGGATACTTCATATTCTTGCTGATGAACTGCATCATCTCGGCCTGACCACCGGGGAACTGGGGCATCTGCTCTACCATATCGAAAACCTTTTCAGGTTCCGGTTCGGCCTGCGTCACCACTTGTTTCAAGTCGGCGATGTCCTTGCCGTGTTCCTCGTCATTACCTTTCACGTCGGCAATGGAGATGGCAACTTTCGTTTCCGTCAGTTCTGTCTGGCTTTTTATTTCATCCTCGTCCCTCACTTCCTCATCCTTTTTGATGACGGGAGCGGTAAACTTAATGGAGCTTTTCAATGCAGGCGGCGGTGGGGCCACGGGCTCTATCCGCTTCATCTCTTCCTGCTTCACTTCCGGTTCTTCCAGCTGCGAAAGGGTAGTCACTTCGGTCATCACCTCTTTCTGTTTGGGGGTAGCCATCTTTATCAGCGTAGGGATACTGAAACCTATCAATGCAATTACAATTACCAGTATCACGGCAATGTTGTGCCGTCTGGGAGAGGTCTCACGCATCTTATAGGCTCCATATGCTTTGTTCTTACCACTGAACACGAGGTCACACCATGCTTGGGAGCTTAAATCTACTTTAGCCATATTCTTTCCTTTCTTTGGGTGTTACACATCATTCAGCAATGTTCTGGGACAATTCGCCCTTGCTTTCGTAGTTCTTCATCAAAAACTCGTCGGCTTCGGCAATATCCGTTATCACATACTTACCTATATTACATATCTGCATTTCATCGAGAGCATCAATCAGATTCTTGTACGAAGACTTGTCGGTAGCCTTGATGATGACTGTCGGCGTATCCTTTCCGCTTTTTATCCCGGAAAGCTGTTTCCGGTAGTCATCCTCTGATATCTTAAGATCCAGTTTCTGCTGCTTCAGTCTGTTCACCTCGTTCACAGCAACTCTATTACGTTGCAGAAGCATTGCCCGCAGACCATCCGCCTGATAGGTAGTTTCCTTCAGTGAAGTATAGTCCTTGTAGTTGGGCTCCCCTTCGTAATAATACAACTTGTTGTCATCCCCCAGCAACAGCGTGATGGCTTGGGAAGCCTTAACTTTGGTCTGCTGCTCCTCGGTGATGGTCTTGTCATTGCTCGGCATGCTTATCTCCATGGTCTGAGGTTTGCTCAGTGAGGTACAAAGCATAAAGAAGGTAATCAGCAACATGTTCATGTCCACCATAGGTGTAAAGTCCACCCTGACAGTCATTTTCTTCTGCTTGCTTTTTCCACCTTTCTTGTTGCCGCTTTCTTGTATTTCAGCCATAATGTTTCCTTTCTTGTTCTACTTGTAACTCGTAGCTTGTCACTCCTCACTTGTGGTCTTCAGAGAAGTAATCAGGTTGTACCGGTTCTCTCTGAGGTCCTGAAGTGAGTTCATCACATTTTTTATTACGGAATAAGGAGTATTGGCATCTGCCTTGATGGCAATGCGCAAATCACTGTTCACTGCACGGGCGTTGCGTACCAGGCCTTGAACTGATTGTCAATACTGTCTGTCGGTATCCCCTCATTCTTCAATACAGCATCTTGCTGGTCTTGCGGCAAGTCGAGGTATTTCTTCATACTCTTCATCGGCACACCAAAGGTAGACGCCAGCATGAATTTTTTTAGTTTCCTCCGGAGTGAAAGTCACTCCATACTCCTGCCCCATAGCTTCCAGCACTTCGCGCAAGTCGGACTGCTTGTCCAGACTCATAAATACTTTTCCGCTCGGATCGACCAATATCTGGAGTACATTTGTCTCCGGAATCTTAATCTCGGATACAGAGGCGGGAGTCGTTACTTGTACCGGCTCTTTCTTCACGAACGTAGAAGTCAGCATGAAGAAGGTCAGCAGCAGTACAGTTACGTCACTCATCGCCGTCATATCGATGAACGTACTTTTCTTTTTTATTTTCGCTCTGCCCATAATCGTTTCATTGAAAATTAAAATTGAGAATTCATTCGTTGAATAGATAATAGAAGCCTACGTCACAGCGCAGCTCCAACTATCAGCAGTCAACTATTTATGGGTAGCTGCAAAAGTCTGCACGATGGAGAAACCAACCTCATCGAGGCTGTAAGTCAACTTGTCAATCTTGTTTGTATAATAGTTGTAGGAGATAACGGCCAATGCACCGGTCAAGATACCGAAGGCAGTATTAATCAAAGCCTCGGAAATACCTTGCGACAGAGCCATGGAGTCGGCTGAACCTCCGGCTGCAAGGGCGGCAAATGAACGGATCATACCGATAACTGTACCGAGCAATCCCATCAATGTACCTAAAGTCGTGATGGTACCAATAATAGGAAGATTCTGCTCCATCATCGGCAGTTCCAGCGCAGTGGCTTCTTCCAATTCCTTCTGGATGGCAAGCAGTTTCTGGTCTTTGGACAGCTCTGTGTCATTCTCCATCTCGGCATACTTCTTCAAAGTGGCATTTACCACATTGGCTACAGAACCACGTTGTGAATCGCAGATTTGTTGTGCCTTCTTCATATCACCTTCAGCCAAGGCTGCTTTGATGTTAGCTACGAATTTCACCAATGACCCCTTACCAAAGGCAGCGCCAATGGCAATATAACGTTCAATACTCAGTGCGATGACAGTCAGCAAAAGCGTTTGAATTACAGGAACAATGAATCCACCTTTATAGATGGTACCGAGGAAGTTACCCGGCAACGGATGGTTGTTCGGGTCGTTGTTCATAAAGTTGGAGGGATTTCCCAACACAAAGTGAAAAATAAGCACGGCGATGATAAAACAGATTACGATTACCCAACCGGCGGATCTGATGCCTTTAAAAGAGGCTGCTTTTTTTGAGTAGTTTCCATGATGAAAAGTTTAATTGTTGGTATTTAAATAGAGTTTTGAAAATAAAGCATAGGGATACGACTTCCCGCTTACGAACCGACAGGGCGTAATCATCCTTGCAACCTTAACTAACATATATGTACACTAAAGGTCACCTGCCTTCAGTCTCTTCAAGACAATAAGGAGAAAAAGGGGGAAATCAATAAGAAGAAAAGTTGGCTAAATCAAAATCCGCCGAAGCGTATAAATATAGTAATCACTGCCCGTCAATGCATAGTACGGGTCTTTATCTGAGTAGTATAATTTAGAGCGGCCTTGCACGAGTAGATTCTCGTGGTTGGATAACATCAAAAGAATGTTTCTGAGGAAAAGATTGTCTTCAATCACCCTGCGCAAACGCTGTTGATGAGAAGAGTAAGTTTCGGAAACCGGTTTGTTTCCCAGTTCGACATCCGTAGTCCATGCGAACTTGGTATTCGTGAACAATGAATTCTTCTTGTCAATACTATTGTCGGAAGTAGAAGAACATGAAGATAAAGAAGCGGAAACTTCAGCAGTTCCGGCCATTCTGTCATCCACCTGCACCAGGTCAATGGCTTTACCGCTAATGCTGCAAGTCAACATCAGTAGTATGCATATCCAGAATGTCTTTACAGTTGTTTTCATGTCGTCTAATGATTCTACAATAAATAACAGATGTCTCTCTTATTTGTTTTACAGCTATGTTACTTTCTTTTGTAAAAAGATTAAATTGTTCACTGATTAAAGGATTTACTATACCTTTTAATACACTGTAAAGGTACGAAGAATATATGAAATACGAAAGTGGAAATAGGATATAAAATACTGATTTAAACGTTTTTAATCATTCATTTAGCACCTTAATTCGGGAATTAATCTGATGAATATATGATGAATAATTATATATAATAAGGTATAGTGATTAGCGGTAGAAACGGAATGTTAGAGGAGAGGTATATAAAACGAACAAAGCCTCCGTATCCTTATCAGACACGGAGGCTTCTTCTGAAAACGGCGACTACCTACTCTCCCACTGTTACGCAGTACCATCGGCGTGACCGGGCTTAACTTCTCTGTTCGGAATGGGAAGAGGTGGAACCCCGGTGCTGTAGTCACCTGAATAAGGCAGACATGATGAGAAAAAAGTAAAGTGTCCATACATTGCTGAACGTATATACCTCCATACACGGAAGGCAAAAAGTGGACGGGCAATTAGTAATGCTCGGCTATGACATCGCTGCCTGTACACCTGCATCCTATCAACGTTGTAGTCTACAAGACCCTGAGAAATCTAATCTTGTGGCTGGCTTCGTACTTAGATGCTTTCAGCACTTATCCAATCCCGACTTAGATACCCGGCAATGCACCTGGCGCACAACCGGTAAACCAGAGGTCAGTCCAACACGGTCCTCTCGTACTAGTGTCAGAGCCACGCAAATTTCATGCGCCCACGATAGATAGAGACCGAACTGTCTCACGACGTTCTGAACCCAGCTCGCGTGCCACTTTAATGGGCGAACAGCCCAACCCTTGGGACCTTCTCCAGCCCCAGGATGTGACGAGCCGACATCG
>ENA-OQJX01000443-OQJX01000443.1-human-gut-metagenome-genome-assembly--contig:-NODE-443-length-22362-cov-2.427614_pt1 | contig 22362 bp, 28 predicted proteins | sample MGYA00242615_ERZ504782 | MGnify/ENA primary metagenome ERZ504782 (study PRJEB26092, sample SAMD00036354) | human gut metagenome | host: Homo sapiens | study: EMG produced TPA metagenomics assembly of... | reverse complement strand
CGGCATTGAGGAACCAATGCAGCTTTAATGGCTGCAGGGCTAGGCTGATGTCACAATCTGCGATATTTCATTACCCCGCCTGCGTCAGTTAAGCGAGTTCATGCCTAAAAATGTAAAACATTATTCTCGTCCAGCCACAATATAGAAAAAGAACTGCCAACAACTGATTTGATAATCGGTGCGGTACTTATCCCCGGTGCAAAGGCCCCCCACCTCATTACACGCCCCATGCTGAAACTGATGAAAAAGGGTACCGTACTGGTAGATGTGGCCATTGACCAAGGAGGATGTTTTGAGACGTCCCATCCTACAACTCATGCCGAACCTATTTACGAAGTAGACGGTATCATCCATTACTGTGTGGCCAATATTCCGGGAGCTGTACCATGTACTTCAACCTTGGCATTAACCAATGCTACACTGCCATACGCCATCAGATTGGCAGATCTTGGTTGGAAAAAAGCTTGCGAAAACGATCCTGGACTAAAAAACGGCTTGAATATTGTCAACGGAAAGATTGTGTTTCCGGCCGTGGCAGAGGCCTTTGGCTGGAAGATTTAATAAAGTATGGATCCTAATGGAAAAAAGGAAGGCCGTCACGAAGGTCTTCCTTTTTTACGATATAATACTTATAAGGATTATCATCTCATGATTTTTCAAGCACTTCTTCCAAGGATTCTTCCTGCTGTTTTTTCCCTGTCCGACTTACAATCCAAATGCTGACTTCGTAAAGCAAATACATGGGCACAGATACCATCATCAATGTAAAAACATCTGACGTAGGAGTGATAACAGCTCCAACTATCAGAATAATAACAATAGCATGACGACGATACCGCTTCATAAAATCAGCCGTAAGAAATCCCAGTTTGGCAAAAAGCCAACAAAGGACAGGGATCTCGAAAACAATCCCCATCATCAGACTCATCATCATCAACGTATCCATATACGAGGACAAAGTAATCGTGTTCTCCACTTCCATACTGACCTGATAGGTAGCAAGAAAACGGAAAGTAAGAGGAAAAATCAAAAAATAATTCAAAAGAACTCCCATCATAAAAAGAAAATAGCCCCATCCTACAACCCGGGTAGAATATTTCTTTTCATTCTCGTATAAAGCCGGCGAGACAAAACGGAACAACTGATAAATAAACATAAGGAGATGACCAACAAAAACCCGACATAAAAAGAACACACTCATATGAGTAATGAATTGAGCCGCCAATTGGGTATTGATCATTTTCACATAAAACACTTCCGGACATAATGAAGGCATAGCCATAGAATCAGCTATCCGGCAAAAAAATGATAAATAATGAAATCAGCATTCTTAGGCGCTAGAACAATAGCAAAGAGCTCATCCTTAAACAAGAATGCTACCAACATTAGAAATACCACAGCCACTGCAATGCGGAACAAGACATGGCGTAGTTCTTCCAGATGATCCCAAAAGGTCAGTATCTTCTGCTGCTGTTCCATTATTTGTCACTTTTTCGTTTCCCCTTTCTTTACTTCTTTCCCATCTATATCATCCTCCAACCCGTTCATCCCTTCTTTAAAACTCTTAACCCCTTTGCCCAACCCCTTCATCAGTTCGGGTATCTTCTTCCCACCAAAGAACAAAAGAACAATCAATGCAATGAATAACACTTCCTGCATTCCTAATCCTAAAAATAATAATGTGCCTGTCATTTTATCTATTAACTATTAAATGATTTATCAAAAACCAAAGTCATCTATTTATCGTGCTCTCCATCCATGACAACTACCAGGACATAACCAGCGCCACCATTTTCAGGTTGTTTCACAGTCTGCAACATTAACATCAAGTGTTTACAACTCATCTTTTTGCAATAGCTTCAGCAATGCATAGCCGCCAAAAATCTGGAGCAACATGCCCGGAATCCCAATCCGGAAATCCTGTGCCGCCAAATAGAAATCACCGACAAGAACCCATTCTATCAAGGTACCCACCACCTGATATGCCATAACAGTCCCCAGCAATGCAGGAATTGTAATCTTACGGAAACGGTCTGCCATATATCCCGCCACCAACGCCAACAATACCGATTTTACCAATATAGCCGGCAGTATGGCCACAGAAGGCATTCCAAATAAGATGCTATTGGCAAGCGGAGAAAGAACAGCCGTCAACATCCCCACTTTGAATCCATATTTATAAGCACCTATTAATGTAAAGAAATAAATGGGTAACATAGCAGGACCACCCCAATGCACCAAATGACAAAGTTGCGGCAATACCACATTACCTACAATAAACACGAACGCAAATAAATAAGTATTTACGTTTGTGTAGTTTAACGAATAGAATTTTGTTGTTGATTCCATAAATACTAACCTTTCATTTAATTTCTGCAAATATAATCATTTCATAAAGCAAGCTCAATCTTTTTTTCTCTTTTCTTGTTTATATTATCAAATATTCCTCTATCTTCGCAATAAATTGATAAAATTCCAACTATGAAATATTATAAATTCATCTATTTTTAGCCTTCGTCCTTGGAATATCAACATGGGCACAGGCACAAAGCACTCCTTGTACCGGAAATACATATAGTACAAATGCAGACTTCTTCCGTGCCTCGGCATCAGCTCAGAGCGGTGACGCCACTGCCTCCAAAAAGAAGGCGATCATTACAGCCCGTACCGCAATAACTAACCAGATCAAGGCAAAAGCAGAAATGGCTGCCAAGTCTCAAAATAAATTCGGTAATGCAGAATGGGAACAATTTTTAGATCTGATCCAAATGGTTACCCAGCAAGAGGCTGCTAACTTAAAAGTAATTTGTGAAAACAGCCGACAGAACGGTGGTAAATATAAAACAGACGTTGTAGTAGAATTGCCCAAAGCAGGAGTTCTGTCCACAATCATCAACCAAATAAAAAGTGATGATAAATTAAAAGGACTTTTTGAAGAAAGCAAGTTTAAGCAAGCGTTTTAAAACCATTTGAATCCTTCAGAGGGGTCCATGTGGTTTGAACAGAAAAACCAATTACATCAACCTAATCTTGACAAATTTATGGAAAAGTTGTACGATTACCTTCCCAGCAATTGGTTACTTTCATTCTAGTAACATTGTTCTCTTTACTCATCGGTTTATCCCAACGGAGAATCAGTCTGAGACGAGAAGGGGAAACTACGCTTTTCGGCACAGACCGGACTTTTACTTTTATCGGTATTTTGGGATATCTCCTCTATATACTTGATCCTAAGGAAATGCATTTATTTATGGAGGCGGGATAATTTTAGGCATATTACTGGGTATCAATTATTATGTCAAGCAATCCCAGTTCCACGTGTTTGGAGTGACAACAATCATCATCGCTCTTATCACCTATTGTATGGCTCCTATCATAAGTACACAGCCTTCCTGGTTTTATGTCATGATGGTAGTCACCGTGCTTCTTTTCACAGAAATGAAACACACCTTTACCGAACTTGTACAACGGATGCAAAATGATGAAATGATAACACTGGCAAAATTTCTGGCTATCAGCGGTATCATTTTGCCCATGTTACCCAAGGAACCTCTTATACCGGGTATCAATCTCACTCCATACACCATTTGGCTGGCTACTGTAGTCGTATCGGGCATCTCCTATTTATCCTACCTGCTGAAACAATATGTTTTCCGCGAATCAGGCACTCTAGTTTCGGGTATTATCGGTGGTCTGTATAGCAGCACCGCTACCATTTCCATCCTTGCCCGCAAATGTAAACGGATACAAACGCATGAAATACCGGAATATGTATCTGCCATGATGCTTGCTATCAGCATGATGTTCTTGCGTTTCATGATTTTGATCCTTATATTCAGCACTTCCATCTTTCTGGATATCTACCCCTATCTGCTCATCATGTCTGTAACCGCCGCCGGCATCGGTATATTCATCCATAAAAAGCATACTATAAAAGGCGAGCGCGAAGTTATTGAGGAGCCGGAAACGGAAAGTAATCCGCTGGAATTCAAAGTCGCTCTGATCTTTGCTTTATTATTCGTAGTATTTACATTTCTGACTCACTATACATTAATTTATGCAGGAACAGGAGGTTTGAGTATTCTCTCCATTGCAGCAGGATTAAGTGACATCACCCCTTTCATACTTAACCTGTTACAAGGCGGAAGCATTCCAGCAACTATCGTAGGAGCCTGCATCATGCAAGCTATCATCAGCAACATTGTGGTGAATATGTTCTATGCCATATTTTTTTCCTCCCGCAGAAAAGAAATACTGCCTTATGTATGGAAAGGATTCCTCACTGTCATTGGGATAAACGCTGTACTATTACTCATCTATTACTTCTAAATTATATTCTCATAAAAAAGCATATGCGGATAACAGGATTTAAATCCCTATCAGAAGAGTAGAATATAAGCCAATGAACTAATACTAATCACTGCCCAAAGAGCAACACCTTGAACCAGAGGTTTCATACCGACTTGCTTCAGTACATCCATAGACAAGGAAGCTCCAATAAAAAACATGGTAATAATCAATCCCTTACGTGCCAGTCCAGAAACGGCCTGCCCGAATTGAGGTACACCATCCAACACATAAGTATTCAGAACGATAGCTACAACGAAATAAAGGATAAACCAAGGAATGCTTACTTTCTTACCACTCCCCTTGAAAATAAAAGATGTAGCGAATGCCAAAGGAATAATCCAAAGGGCACGGGTCAGTTTAATTGTAGTCGCCACTTTCAACGCTTCTTCACCGTATGCCGCACCTGCACCCACCACAGAACTCGTATCATGAATAGCAATAGCTGCCCAAGTACCAAACTGTTGTTGATCTAACCCAAACGTATGACCTAACACCGGAAAAATGAACAAAGCGATAGCATTCAATACAAAGATAGTAGCCAAAGCCACAGACATCTCACTATCTTTAGCTTTCAATACAGGCCCCACAGCAGCAATAGCGCTCCCCCCACAAATTGCAGTACCTGAACTGATAAGGTAAGCCGTATCACGGTCTACCTTCAAAAGTTTACGCCCTATAAACATACCTATAATCATTGTACCGATTACAGAAATGATCGTAAATTCCATTCCTTCCTTGCCGGAAGCCAAAGAAGCCTGAAGATTCATACCGAACCCCAATCCCACTACAGAATATTGCAACAAATATTTAGAAACCTTTTTATTGAATTTAGGATGGGCCTGTCCGCAAACTAATGCAAATATCAACCCCAGAAATAAAGATACGGGTGGAGTGACCCACCGGGAAAATGGAGCCAATACCGGAATATAGTCCATCAATAAAAAGACCGTTAACGTGGAAAGCAAGCCTACATAAATAATTTTGTTGTTTTGCTGTAAAGCTGTTACTGAAATCATATATTTTACTTTTTAACATTATTTCTCTATTTCGAGGTGCAAAGGTAGTATATGTTTCAATAACAATCTAATCGTTTTTAATTATAGGTTATAACTTTTCCTTATAATGATTGGCAAACTGCATGAACAGAGTCGGAAGCCTGTATCCTGCCCTTGCAATTGGACAAAATCAAATTCACGAAACATCACCAGTCTTTTATATCCAATACTTTAAACTTTCCTGAATACAGTTCTTTATTAATAGACCGGATAGACAAAATCCCCATGCACTCACTATTTTCCAAAAATAATTTAATGCTTTCTGTACTCCCCAGGTGCATACGGATAGTAAGGTCCGATAACTTTATGTTGTGTTTATGCAAAGCGGTAATCAATACATCCAATGTTCCCGAACCTCTTTCACGAAGCACAAGAGGAACTTCTTTCAATTCATCCAAAGTTATCTCATCATAATCCATCCACTTACTACGAGTATGGACGATAGCCACCAGCTCATCTTGCAGAAAAGGAGTATATTTCAAATTAGGTTGCCGGGTATTGCCCTCTACCAATGCCAAATCTATGCGATGTTCTTGCAATGCCTTTTCCACCTCAGAGGAGTTCCCGCTGAAAAGTGATAAAGACACTTGCGGAAACTTCTCGATGAAACGAGCCAGCAAGGGAGGAAGCACATATTGGGCAATTGTAGTACTGGCTCCCAAGCGTAACTCACCGGTATGCTCATTACGTAATAAGTTCATCTCGTACTCCAAGCGTCCGTAATCTTCCAAAATTTTCTCACAATGTTCCAACAACAACCTGCCTGCATCAGTCAGCAAGATCTTGTTACCCATTCGCTCAAAAAGGCGCGTCTGGTACATCGTTTCCAATTCCTGAATATGCTTGGTTATAGCCGGCTGGCTGATAAACAGCTCCTGCGAAGCCTTTGTAAAGCTGAGATTTTTCGCAACACTACTGAATACTCTTAACCTGAAATCAGACATGTTTTTTAATGATTATAGTTCGTCTGCTTTAATTCCTAACGACTGTAAAACTGCGAATCCAAACATCTCCCACTGATAAGCCACTTCACAGGCTGGAGGATTCATGCCGAATACTGTCATTTTTTCTTTTCCGTCCACCTTATTTAATATAGCAGGAACTTTATCCCCATATTCTTCTTCGGCAGGGACAATAATTACCCGTTTCACCTCTTTTGCATCAACCACCACTCTCAAAGACTCTAGAAACAACTCTTCGCGACTAGCCATATCCGACGGTTGAAAGAATAAAGTACAAACTCTCCCAACTGGCTTTTGAAAGCCACGTTATTTAATTCCTTTTCCAAATCCGACGGCTGAAAAGCATCCATTTTCTTACTTTCCTCGTCATAAATAAATAATACCTGAACTGCATTCTCCCCCAAGGGTATTCCACTATCCAGTGACAGACATTCCAACAACACCGGCAAATCCGCTTTCGGCAACTTACGCCCCACCACGTCACCAAAATGTTTGGATAAATCACCCGCCACCCTATCTACATAGGCTACATCCACCAGAATTACAGTATCTGCAAACTTTATTTCATTTGTCATCTCGTTTTCATTTTATGATTTCGATGCTAAGATAGCAATTATCATCTGCCTGCAAAAAGAGTTATCTGCCTTTTTGTGTACAATTCGGACTTTTTTTCATTTAAAAGCCGGAAAGCCTGTCATTTTGTCTTCTTATTTTACTTCATTAGCTTTCTTTTTCTTTTGGCAAACTATTTGACGATTATCAAATGAAATCGCAAAAGCCACTGAACAAAGCAGTGACAGTTACGTTTTCAATAGGTATTTGAATAATATTTAGAAAGGAGATACAATATGAATTTTAACAACTTCACAATTAAATCACAGGAGGCAGTGCAACAAGCGGTGAACGTAACTCAAGCCCGCGGACAGCAAGCTATCGAGCCTGTGCATCTGTTGGCCGGAGTACTGAAAGTAGGTGAAAACGTCACCAACTTCATTTTCCAGAAATTGGGAATGAACGCCCAGCAGATCGCATTGGTCATCGACAAGCAAATTGACTCGCTGCCTAAGGTTTCGGGAGGAGAACCTTACCTTAGCCGTGAAAGCAACGAGATATTACAAAGAGCCGTACAGTATTCCAAAGAGATGGGTGACGAATTCGTTTCACTGGAAGCTATTATCCTGGCCTTATTGAATGTAAAGAGTACTGTGCTACCATATTGAAAGACGCGGGAATGACAGACAAAGAGCTGCGCTCCGCCATAGCAGAACTACGTAAAGGTGAAAAAGTAACTTCACAATCCAGTGAAGACACTTATCAATCCTTAAGCAAATATGCCATTAATTTGAATGAGGCTGCCCGCAGCGGAAAACTTGATCCGGTTATCGGGCGTGATGAAGAAATACGTAGAGTATTACAAATATTAAGCCGCCGTACCAAGAATAATCCGATTTTAATTGGTGAGCCGGGTACTGGTAAGACCGCCATTGTTGAAGGTTTGGCACACCGTATCATCCGAGGTGATGTACCGACAATTTGAAGAACAAACAAATCTTCTCATTGGATATGGGCGCACTGGTTGCTGGAGCCAAATACAAAGGTGAATTTGAGGAACGTCTGAAATCTGTTGTCAATGAAGTGGTCAAAGCCGAAGGCAGCATCATCCTGTTTATCGATGAAATCCATACCTTGGTCGGAGCCGGTAAAGGTGAAGGTGCCATGGATGCCGCCAATATATTGAAACCCGCCTTGGCCCGTGGTGAGCTCCGCAGCATCGGAGCCACTACTTTGGACGAATATCAGAAATACTTCGAAAAGGACAAGGCATTGGAACGCCGGTTCCAAACTGTTATGGTAGCCGAACCGGACACGCTGAGCACCATCTCTATTCTTCGTGGATTGAAAGAACGTTACGAAAACCATCACAAGGTACGTATCAAAGATGAAGCCATCATTGCCGCTGTAGAATTGAGTAACCGTTACATTACCGAACGTTTCCTTCCGGACAAGGCTATTGATCTGATGGATGAAGCTGCTGCCAAATTGCGTATGGAACGTGACTCTGTGCCTGAAGAACTAGATGAAATCTCACGTCACCTGAAACAACTGGAAATTGAACGTGAGGCCATCAAACGTGAAAAAGACGAGTCCAAATTACAACAGCTGAATAAAGAGATTGCCGAACTGAAAGAACAGGAAACCTCTTACAAAGCCAAATGGCAGAATGAAAAGGAACTGGTCAACAAGATTCAGCAAAACAAGCAGGAAATAGAACAATTGAAATTTGAAGCCGAGAAAGCGGAACGTGAGGGAGATTACGGTAAAGTGGCCGAAATCCGTTATGGAAAATTACAGGCTTTAGAGAACGAGATTAAGGATATCCAAGAAGACCTGAAACACAAGCAGGGTGACAGTGCCATGATAAAGGAAGAAGTTACCGCTGAGGACATTGCCGATGTTGTTTCACGGTGGACAGGGATACCTGTTAACAAGATGCTGCAAAGCGAACGTGACAAATTGCTTCATCTGGAGCAAGAATTACATTTGCGTGTGGTAGGTCAGGATGAAGCCATAGCAGCCGTATCCGATGCCGTACGCCGTAGCCGTGCCGGATTACAGGATCCGAAACGTCCGATAGGTTCATTCATCTTCCTGGGTACTACCGGTGTAGGTAAGACAGAACTTGCCAAAGCATTGGCCGACTACCTGTTTGATGACGAGAGTCTGATGACGCGTATCGACATGAGCGAATACCAGGAGAAACACTCTGTATCTCGCCTGATCGGAGCGCCTCCCGGATACGTAGGTTACGATGAAGGCGGTCAGTTGACAGAAGCCGTCCGACGCAAACCATACTCTGTGGTATTATTTGATGAAATAGAAAAAGCACATCCCGATGTGTTCAATATTCTGCTGCAAGTTTTGGACGACGGACGTCTGACTGACAACAAGGGACGTACGGTAAACTTCAAGAATACGATTATCATCATGACTTCCAACCTGGGCAGCGCATACATTCAAAGCCAGTTCGAAAAGATTAATGACGAGAATCGCGAAGTGGTGATTGAAGAGACGAAGAAAGAGGTAATGTCCATGTTGAAAAAAACGATACGACCGGAGTTTCTGAACCGTATAGATGAAACAATTATGTTCTTGCCTTTGAACAGAGAAGAGATAGAACAGATTGTGATGTTACAAATCAACGGTATCAAGAATATGCTGGCCGGCAACGGCATTACTTTGGAAATGACCGATGAGGCCGTCCGTTTCATTGCCAGCACAGGCTATGATCCCGAATTCGGCGCCCGTCCTGTGAAACGTGCCATCCAGCGCTATTTGCTGAATGATTTGTCCAAAAAACTATTGTCACAGGAAGTAGACCGAAGCAAACCGATTATCGTAGAAACAGCTGGTGACGGATTAAAATTCCGCAACTAGAATGTTACAAACAGCCAGGAAAGATAAGATCTTATCTTTCCTGAGTAAAGGGGGGCTCATCACTTGTAAGATATACAATCTTCCACCTGCAACATTACTAATCTTACAGCCCACACATTAGTAACGTGTCACCCCACACGTTACTAACTTTCCGGCATGCACATTACTAACCTCTCAAACGTCCTGTTCTTTTCTGAAAAGAACAAGGTCTTTAAAAAAAAGAACAAGACGTTTTCATTGAAAGAACAAGAGCTTTTTAAAATTTGACCTGTTGTTTTTTCCATAATGCATCTACATGCCGAAACTCCTTATTTTTCCTTCAGATCTTTCAGCTACTCCGCAAACACCCTGCCCGCCGACATTCCGGCTGAAAGATATACATCGCGAAATGTTTCAGCCGAAAAATATCCTTCAGGAAAACGATTCCCTGAGAATCAGAGAAACACCGATTCGGCTGAAGGATTCCAATCCCCGACTGAAGCATTCCCGAACCCAATCCTTCAGCCGAAATGCCCACGAACAAGGCGTTTGCGGGAAGTCTGAAGGATTTGAAGGATTTTTCAGGGTATCCTTTATAGAGCACGATCTATGATCATATTCCACTGAAAGAAGTAAGATATCCTACTTCTTTTACCAATAATGCCGATGAACAAAAAGCCCGTCAAGCAGATTGTAAACTGCTTGACGGGCTTTTCCCCTTCGCTTTATTTCAATTATTCAGCAGCAGCTTCTTCCACTTTGTCGGCAGATTCTGCCGGAGCTTCTACAAATTCAGTAATACCATTGTTTACCAAAATATTGTACCATGAAATCAGTTTCTTGATATCCCCGTTATGAACACGGTCACGATCATAATTTGGCAAAATTTCTGCAAAATAAGCATGCAACTCATCGGCTGATGCTTTTTTATAATTGATAGAAGCAACCGCTCCATTCTCTTTCTTCTTTACCGCTTCCAGCACTTCGCTCAAAGGCACTTCTTCCGCATCTGTGTACATAGCAATATCCGCCAATGAGATAACTTTGTCATGAGCATAAGCAGGAACTCTTTTCTTAGCTGCGTCAACTGTTTCTACAATCAACATGTTCTTTCCTTGAGAAATCAATTTATATAATCCCGGTTTGCCCGCGATTGATAAAATGGTCTTTAACATACTATTCTATTTTATATTTATGGTTTGAGGAAGCAAAAGTACAATTCACCAATGAAACTCCCAAATTTATAGTATGAATTTTTCGGTTTTTAATTGTTCTACTATTCTGTTCAACTGGGGTATGAGCAATTGCACCCCGTCATTCACCACCGTGAAATCGGCCCGCCGACGCTTTTCTTCATCATCCATCTGGGCAGCAATACGTGCCCGGACTTGTTCCTCGCTGGCTCCGTCACGATACATGGCACGCTGTATACGCAATTCTACAGGTGCATAGACCATTATTACCGCATCTACGTATCCTGAAAACCAGCCTCATACAAAATAGCCGATTCCATACCCACTATCTCACACTTTTCCTGACGTTCCACCCATACGGTAAAATCTTTCCGTACCCGGGGATGGATAATGGAATTGATTTGGAGCACATGCGCCGGATCGGAAAACAGATAGGAAGCCAACAACGGCTTGTTTAACAGACCATCCTTATAAACATCCTCACCTAACAAAGCGATCAGTTCCCCACGAATTCCGGCATCAGAAGTAGTGAGACGTTTCGCTTCATTATCCGCATTATACACAGGGATATGCATATTCTCCAACAAATGGGAAATGTATGATTTTCCACTGCCGATGCCACCGGTAACCGCTATCTTAATCATTGAATTTAATTCGTTGTTCTATCAAATAATCCACCTCTTTGGGATTCAAACGAACATGGTTCACATATCGGGGGATGGATTTGAGATTGACCGGACACTTCTCCCCCTTATTGTTCAACAAAGACTCATAAGTCACCCCGATAAAGAAATCCTCGGAAGTGATGGACTTGAAATGACTCAGACCTACCTGAAAAGTCACCTGAACCTTGGAAGGAAAAGTACGAAGTACCTTGTCGGGCGGAAAATTGATGCCACGTATAGGCACCTCCACACTTTTCTCAGCGTAGATATCTACCAATAAAGTCACATCATCAAAAGAGGGAATAAATTTCGCTCCGCGTACATCGGCCAGATTCACCCTACGACGAATGGTATCTGCCACATCTTCAAAATTCAATGCCTGTGTATAAGCAGCCGTGATGGTATCCAAAATCTCCTGAGGAGCATAAACCATCACTGAATCCGGCGAGTAAATGATATCCGAGATATAATACTGGCGGTCTAAAGCCACCTTGCCTTGTAACTTCACGGGCACCTTCTTTGCCTTCCCTTTCGTATAAATAAACTCCACAGTATCCGGCCGTATGGTCAGCAATTTGGTTGTCTGATTCAACTGGACCGAAATCTTTTTCATTAAAGCTGAAACCGGAATCCGGACACGGCTCCCTTTATCCTCATAGTCCTTGAAGTCCACAACAATGGGATAAAATGTCTGCCCCAGCATATAGTTAGCCAATACAGTCCCCCTGTCTTTCACGCCAATACGCAGTTCATCAGGAAGTTCGGAGGTCAACACCACATCACTAGGTACATTCTTCAACCGTAACGGAATGGAAAATTCCGTTTCATAGTCATCATTTAACACCTGAAGCAACCAAAAGCAGAAAGATACAAATACAAAAAACAAGAAAATCAGGAACTCCCTGCTATTACGGCTAAGCAGGAAGCTTCTGATTCTCTCTAAAGTCTTTAAATAGTAAATACGTATGTTCCTTTTGTCGAACATGTTATCATGTCATTTACTTTGCCTGTTGTTGGTTGGATGCAGCATTAGCGAAGATAGAATTTCTATCAATTTTAATCTTAACGCCTGATGCAATTTCCAAAACAACTGTATTATCTTCTATTTCTTTTATCTTTCCGTATATACCACCTGCAGTAATCACTTCTTGACCCACTTCCAAATTCTTGCGGAAATTAGCAATCTCTTTCTGTTTTTTATTCTGAGGACGAATCATGAAGAAATACATAATAGCGAAAATGGCTACCATCATAATCAGGAAAGAGTAATCTCCTCCACCCCTGCCTGCAGAAATACAAATAATAAGTTCATACTTTCTATGTTTTTTAGTTTATAATGCTGTTATTCTTCAATAACAAACAAAGATATTAATTTTTTGTTAGCTTATTCTCTTTTTTCAATGAATTAACGATTCCGTCCAAAGTTCCGTTAATAAAGCCACCGCTTTTCGGGGTGCTGTACAGTTTGGCTATTTCTACGTACTCATTCAGTGATACGCTGACCGGAATATTGGGAAAACTCAGAATTTCAGCCAAAGCGATCTGCATAATGACCACATCCATGAAAGCCACACGGTCTAAATCCCAGTTCTTTGTATTTTCGCTAATCAGATGACGATAATAATCGGCATTCAAGATAGTACGACGGAACAAACGGCGTGCGAAGTCTTGATCCTCCTCATCTTTAAATTCCGGCAACAATTCCTGTTTTGCACCATTCTTCTCATCGAAACGCTTGATGGTCTTCAACACAAAGGTATCCACTATTTCCTTATCATCATTCCAATACAAACTTTGGTCCTCCAAAACCTGATCCAATTCAATATTATTAAAAATAATATTTTTATATAGCTTGCGCCACAATTCACGGTCTTCCTCATACGAAGAAGTCTCACTGGCCATATATTCCTTATATATATCGCTTTCTAAGATTTTATCACATAAAGTCTTTACGAAATCAGCTTCATTCTCCCAAGTTTTCTTCTGATTGTTCGAAAACTCCAGCAGTTGTTTGTTTACCTCCAACTGTGCAATAAAGCGGTTTTCTACAAATTTAGTGTTGGGAAACAATTCTTCCTTAGTAGGAACCAGTTTGTTTTTCGCAGCATTCAGTCGTTTGTTAGCCTGTTTAGTTACCTCTACCATTAAAAGCAGCAGATAGTTGTATAAGTCATACGCTTTAGAAAGGCTGAAAAATAACTCTTTTTCCGCTGTATCCAAGTTTTTGCCTCCGTTCTGATAATAAGCATAGACTATCTGAACTATCTTAAGACGAATAAGAACTCTATTTATCATAATTCACATAAAATTATTAAGGAGTTGCAAAAGTAGGTATTTTCATTGATTTTACATAACATAATTACATTTTTTAATGTAAAATTTACATAGAGCTATCTAAATCGCTTTTTTCATCGAAGTTTATCCGCAAATTTTTTGCCCATTTAAAAAAAATGTCCAATTTTGAAGCCGATTTATAAAGATACTTAAGTTATGGAAGATTATAAAAAGAAAAGTGTAGTGGATGGTGACAAAGAAATTGTTTTTTCAAAAGCAATTAAAGCCGGCAAACGTATTTATTATTTAGATGTGAAGAAAAATCGAAAAGATGAAATGTTTTTGGCTATTACTGAAAGCAAGAAAATTGTTTCGGGAGAAGGTGATGACTCGCAAGTAAGCTTCGAAAAACATAAGATTTTTCTATATAAAGAAGATTTTGAGAAGTTCATGAACGGTTTACAACAGGCTATACAGTTTATTGCCGAAGAGCAAGGTCCTATTGAACCTCATCACACTGAAAATGAAGAACAGGAAACAACCGAAGATGCGCACAAACCGCTTAGTCCGAATGAAATTAAAATAGATATCGATTTCTGATTCCAACTGATAAAGAAAGCACAATGATAAAAAAATTGTGCTTTCTTTTTGTCAAGTCGGAAATAAGCAGTAATTTTGCACCGCTTTTTCAAGCTCATCGTGTGATATACCACATCGTGTGATGGCGAATTAAGCAATAAGATCAACTTAATTTAGAGTAACACAAAAATTTAAAACAATGAAATCAATTGAAATTAAAGGTACTGTCAGAACAGACGTAGGAAAGAAAGCAACTCACGAATTGCGTAAGAACAATGGTGTTCCTTGTGTATTGTATGGAGTGCAGAAAGACGAAAACGGCTTGCCCGTAGCTACTCACTTCTCCGTTCCCACCGAAGGACTCCGTAACTTGGTATACACACCGCACATCTATGTTGTAGACTTGAACATTGATGGTAAAATAGTAAACGCTATTTTGAAAGATATCCAGTTCCATCCTGTAACGGATGCAATCCTTCACGTTGACTTCTATCAGATTGATGAAGCCAAACCTATTGTTATGGAAGTTCCTGTTCAGTTGGAAGGTTTGGCAGAAGGTGTACGTGCCGGTGGTAAATTGGCATTACAGTTGCGTAAACTGAAAGTGAAAGCTTTATACAATGTAATTCCTGAACGCCTGGTTGTTGATGTAACTTCTTTGGGTCTGGGCAAGACTATCAAAGTGGGCGAATTAAGCTATGAAGGTTTGGAATTGATTAACGCTAAAGAAGCCGTTGTTTGCGCAGTTAAATTAACTCGTGCCGCTCGTGGTGCTGCTGCAACTGCCGGTAAATAATCAGTAACCCTTTAATCCTTATCAATGAAATATTTGATTACAGGACTGGGTAATATAGGTGAAGAATACCGAAATACCCGTCACAACATAGGATTCACAGTATTGGACGCCCTTGCAAAGGCGTCCAATCTTGTTTTTACTGACGGACGTTACGGAGCCACTGCCACCCTCTCGCTCAAAGGACGCCAGCTTATCCTGCTGAAACCGTCTACTTACATGAACTTGAGTGGAAATGCAGTGCGCTACTGGATGCAAAAAGAAAACATTCCGTTGGAAAATGTGTTGGTAGTGGTGGACGACCTCGCCCTTCCTTTCGGTACATTACGTCTGAAAGGAAAAGGCAGCGATGCCGGACACAATGGTTTGAAACATATAGCTGCTACGCTGGGCACACAAGATTATGCCCGTCTGCGCTTTGGTATCGGCAACGATTTTCCCCGTGGCGGGCAAATAGATTTTGTATTAGGTCACTTCACTGATAAAGATTTGAAGACCATGGACGAACGTGTAGCAACGGCTTGCGACATAATTAAGAGTTTTTGCCTGGCAGGCATCAGTATAACAATGAACCAATACAATAAAAAGTAATGGCTGAAGCAAGAATTGATAAATGGCTATGGGCCTCACGTATATTCAAGACCCGCACTATCGCTGCCGAAGCATGCAAGAAAGGACGGGTTTCTATCAACGGCACTCAGGTGAAGCCATCGAGAATGATAAAACCGGGAGAAGTGATACAGGTAAAGAAACCACCTGTCACGTACTCATTTAAAGTTTTACAGGCAATAGAAAAACGTATAGGTGCCAAATTGGTTCCTGAAATACTGGAGAATGTAACGACTCCGGAACAATATGAATTGCTGGAAATGAGCAAAATCAGCGGTTTTGTTGATCGCGCCCGCGGAACAGGACGTCCCACTAAAAAGGACCGTCGCAGTATGGAAGAGTTCATTACTCCTGAATATTTCGGTGACGATGACTTCGACTTTGAATTTGATTTCGAAGAAAAAGAGTGATTAGTTAATAGTTAGTGATTAGTGGTTAATAGCGGATGCATACACCGCAGGCACTAATCACTAACCACTAATCGCTACTACAGATTTTTCTTTATAGCTTCAATCATTTCTTGATATTCCGCATCAGCCAGATAAACTTTTCCCGGATTCATCTGAAATACACCTCCATAATCAGGTCCATCCACATACTTGGGGACCAAATGAAAATGCAAGTGAGAAAGTTTGTCACTATACGCTCCGTAATTTATTTTTTCAGGATGGAAAGCCTTGTCCATGGCACGGGTCACACGGGTAACATCTGCCATAAATGCGTTACGTTCTTCATCACTCAGTTCAAACAAGTCGTTTACATGATCTTTATAAGCAACAAGGCAACGTCCGCGATAGGTTTGTTCCTTAAAAAGGAATACACGTGAAACACTCAGTGGCGCTATTTCAATCATTAAATTGTGCAATGTCTCATTGTTCTGACAATACAGACAATCTTTAGGATCACTTTTCATGGTTTTCTTATTTATTAAAATTAATTATTCTTCCTCTTTTTCTTTCTTACCCAACAAACGGTACACATCATCCCGTTCGCCTACCACCCATACCACATCTCCTTCCGTAAAAGGTACATTGATATCAGGGGTCATCAGCGTACTATCTTCTTTTTCGACGCCTACTACCAGACATTTGTACTCATCCCGGATACCACTTTCTCTGATATTCTTACCCAAAAAAAATGAGTTACGATCTATAATGAACTGTTTCAGACTCATTTCACGCCTTTCCAAATCTTCCTCTTCGGCGGCGGCTGATACTCTTTCTGCTTGACGGGCAAACTCGCCCAACTGCTCATCCGTACCGATTACCTGTATGGTGTCACCGGGAAACAGACGTACATTCGCCCCAGGAATATTAATACGATGCATTCCACGAATGATAGATGCCACATGCACTCCGTATTTATGCCCTAAATTCAATTCTCTTAATGTATGTCCCGCCCATAAGGAATCCGCAGGTATCTCAAAATCCGAAAGATGTAAGTCGCGGGACAACAAATGTCCTTCATACTCAGGACGTTTCTGGCCTGTAAATTCAGCATGCACATCTCTGAAACGCAAATTCTGAATAAAAGTACGCTCCATGAATATAGATTGTTTCTTTAGCCATCGCGAGAACATCATCATACCTACCAAAACAACAGCTATACCGATCAGCAAAGTCGTGGAAGCCTGAAAAAGTTTCTCTATCACAAACATCACAAACATGACAGCTATCATTATACGGAGTAAAATGGTAGAAATCAAGGGTGCCCGGTTGAAACGATTATCCTGCCATAACGCCTGAAACTCTACAGAGTGGTTTTTCTTCATAATAATGGCACGCAAGAAAGGTGCGATGCAAACGATAGTAAAAACAGCTCCTGCCAGATTTGCCCAAAAGACAGGCAGACTAGCCCGGAACAATGGAATAATAAAATGGAATGAAAGTGTAATCATAGCTATACACAATACGGAATAAACAGCTACAATCCTAGCTATGGCAACCAACAATTTCTTCCAATTGTTTTCATGATTCACCGTTTGCGATCCCGACGAATAACGCTCAAGCATTTTTCTCCATTTGCCGGGCAGACGTTTCTCTACTATATGATAAGCAGGTATCGCCAAACGTATCATATACGGGGTCAGAAATGTGGTAATGACCGAAACAGCCACCACAATAGGATACAAGAAATCACTGGTTACTTTCAGACTTACCCCCAATGAAGCGATAATGAATGCAAATTCACCAATCTGGGTCAGACTGAAACCACATTGCATGGCAACTTTCAACGGCTGTCCCGACAAAATCACGCCACCTGTACCAAAAATAACCTGCCCAAGCAGAATGGCCAATGTAATAATCACAATGGGCCATATATATTCTACAATCATGGCAGGGTCTACCATCATTCCCACAGATACAAAGAAAATGGCTCCAAACAAATCTTTTACAGGGGCCACAAGCTTCTCTATATTTTCGGCCTCCACCGTTTCTGCCAAAATAGACCCCATTATAAAAGCTCCAAACGCAGCCGAAAATCCAACCTTGGCCGCTACAACTACCATACCGAAGCACAATGCCAGCGAAACAATCAGCAATGTTTCATTTGCCATCCACTTGCGGGAACGCTTCAAAAATGTAGGAATGATATAAATACCTACCACAAACCATAATATAAGGAAGAATAATAATTTAGCAATGCTATAGACCATTTCACTACCCTCGAAATTCTGACTCACTGCCATTGTACTCAACATAACCATCAAAACAATAGCCAATATATCTTCCAATATCAAAATACTAAGAACCAAACCGGCAAACCGTTGCTGCCTCAACCCCAAATCATCAAAAGCTTTGTAAATAATAGTCGTAGAGGACATGGCCAACATACCTCCCAAATACAGACAGTCCATGCGTTGCCACCCGAAAGACCACCCCACAAAAATTCCAACCAATATCATACAAAATATAATGGTACACGCCGCAATGACCGCTGTCCCTCCTACTTTCACCAATTTCTTGAAACTAAATTCCAATCCCAGAGCGAACAACAAAAATATCACACCAATCTCCGAACCATGTATGGATATTGGCCACATCAATGACCGACGGAGTAAGAGGAACATGGGACTTGCCAAAAAGCCGGCTACGATATAGCCGAGAACAAGAGGTTGCTTTAACCGTTTAAAGACGAGCGTCATGACACCGGCGCAGATCAGAATCAAAGCCAAATCACTTATCAATGGAGCCAATTCAGACATAGCTAATAAATTTTTGATTGCAAAATTAAGAATTATCTATTTATCATATTCTTCATCCTATTATTAATTTTGCATCAAAAGCTGTTTTTATGGAAAGGAACTAACAACAAATGTATATCAGCCATATAAAGAAAAACGCGAATATTCAAAAAATCTGAATATTCGCGTTATATTTGTTATCAGCGTTCTCTTTTCCGGCTTTCGATTTATTTTCTGAACGGGGCCTTTACTATTACAGCTTTCAGTTTGCGTCCGCGCACATCAATAAATATTTCAGTACCTAATGCTGTGTAAGCGGTCTGAACATATCCCATACCAATACCAATCTTACGCATTGGAGACATGGTACCACTAGTTACTTCACCTATTTTCTCTCCATCAGCATTTACCAGTTCATAACCATGACGGGGAATACCACGGTCTACCATTTCAAAAGCAATCAGCTTGCGTTTCAATCCTTCGGCTTTCTGCTTTTCAAGTAAAGCGCGTGAAATGAAATTCTTTCCTTCAACAAACTTAGTAATCCAGCCCAATCCTGCTTCCAACGGAGAAGTGGTATCACTCAAATCATTACCATACAGGCAAAAGCCCATTTCCAAACGTAATGTATCACGAGCCCCTAGTCCGATAGGTTTAATCCCTTCAGGAGCACCTGCTTCAAAAATTGCTTTCCAGATAGCCTGACCGGCTTCGGGATAAAAATAAAGCTCGAAACCACCTGCACCGGTATAACCGGTATTCGAAATAATCACATCTTTCTGACCGGCGAACTCACCTGTGGTAAAAGCATAATAAGGAATTTCGGACAAGTCGACCGGAGTCAGTTTTTGCAAAACTTCCATAGCCTTCGGTCCCTGAATAGCAAGCTGTGCCATATGGTCGGATGCATTTTCCAATTCCGCACTCACTGTGTTATGACTGACACACCAGTTCCAGTCTTTCTCAATATTGGCTGCATTTACCACCAACAAGTATTTTTCGGATTCATAGTGATATACCAACAGGTCATCAACAATACCTCCCTCCTCATTAGGGAAACAAGTATATTGCGCTTTACCGACAGGCAAAGTTGCTACATTGTTTGAAGTCACTTGCTGCAAAAACTCCAACGCATTAGGACCTTTTACCCAAAATTCACCCATATGGGATACGTCAAAAACACCTACGGCATTACATACTGTAAGGTGTTCATCAATAATTCCCGAATATTCAATAGGCATATTATAACCTGCAAATTCGTGCATTTTCGCCCCCAAGGCAATGTGTGTTTCGGTAAACGGAGTTGTTTTCATGTTATTACTTTACTATTTTAAGGTTAATAAATTACTTATCTTGCCACCAACTCAGCAATTTTCACCACTACTTTCATAGCTTTCTCAATAGACTGGATTGGCACGAACTCATATCTGCCATGAAAATTCAAGCCACCGGCAAAAATATTGGGACAAGGCAATCCTTTGAATGAAAGTTGTGCGCCATCCGTTCCGCCGCGGATAGCCTTCACCTTAGGTGTCACGCCCGCCTCTTCCATAGCCTTGAAAGCGACATCAATGATATGCATCACCGGCTCAATTTTCTCACGCATATTGTAATACTGATCTTTCAGTTCCAAGGTAACGGTACCTTCTCCATATTTCTTATTGATGATTTCCGCCCATTTTTTCATATTTTCCTTGCATGCCTCAAACTTGGCACGATCATGATCACGGATTATATAAGAGATAGTAGTCTGCTCTACTTCACCCGTCATGCCAATCAAATGATAGAATCCCTGATAACCATCAGTACACTCAGGCACTTCGTCCGTAGCAATAAAGCCACAAACTCATTAGCTACACGCAAAGAGTTGATCATTTTATCCTTAGCGTATCCCGGATGTACGTTACGTCCTTTAATAATCACTTTTGCAGAAGCGGCATTAAAGTTTCAAACTCCAACTCCCCTACTTCACCACCATCCATCGTATATGCCCACTCGCATCCGAATCTCTCCACATCAAATTTATGTGCACCCAAGCCTATTTCTTCATCAGGATTAAATCCCACACGAATTTTTCCATGCTTGATTTCAGGATGTTCTTTCAGATATACCATAGCTGAGATAATTTCAGCAATGCCCGCCTTATCATCAGCTCCCAACAATGTCTTGCCGTTAGTTACAATAAGATCCTCCCCTTTATGATCCAACAATTCGGGAAATTGCTTGGGAGAAAGTATAACGTTGTCTTCTTCACACAATACAATATCTGTCCCATCATAACCATAGACAATGCGTGGGGTGACTCCTGCACCCGTCATATCGGGACTGGTATCCATGTGTGCAATAAATCCGATGGCAGGAACCGGTTTATCCGTATTGGCCGGCCATGTAGCAAACAGATAACCATTCTCATCCAAAGAAATTTCCTGAAAGCCCAATTGTTCCAATTCTGATTTTAAATATTGCGCAAACACCATCTGCTTCGGCGTACTAGGGGTAACTCCGCTATTCTCATCAGACTGAGTGTCGAAGCTACATATTTTAAAAATCGTTCTATTACCGTCATTTTTCTTTTTGTTTTAATATTCATACTTGCCTGTAAAAATAGAAAAAGAGCCGTGAATTGCCAAACAAATCACAGCTCTTTTTTATTAATATTTTATTATTTTGTTATTAGAAGCAACTGGAGCCATCAAAACAATGGGTACATACCTTACATTTTGGTAATCCTATCGCTTCTACCAAAGTTTCCAAAGTATTGAACTTCAACGAACTCAGACCAAAGCGGTCGGCAATCATTTGTACCATCTTCTTATATTCCGGCGAATCTGTTGTTGCATATTTTTCCAGATTCTTATTTTCATCGCCTTCAATCTCCTTAATCATCCGGCGGGTAATCAGTTCCAAATCACTTTTTGAAGAAGTGAAACCAATGAAAGGACATCCATAAATCAATGGCGGACAAGCAATGCGCATATGAACCTCTTTAGCACCATAATCAAATAAAATTTTCACATTATCACGAAGCTGGGTCCCACGCACTATAGAATCGTCACAAAACAACACGCGCTTACCTTCCAGCATTGCGCGATTAGGTATCAGCTTCATTTTTGCTACCAGTGAACGCATTTCCTGATTGGCAGGAGTGAAACTACGAGGCCAGGTAGGTGTGTACTTGGCAATAGCACGATGATAAGGAATTCCTTTACCTTCAGCATACCCAATGCCATACCTACCCCGAACTCAGGAATACCGCAGCACAATCAACTTCCGAATCGTCCTTC
>ENA-OQJX01000441-OQJX01000441.1-human-gut-metagenome-genome-assembly--contig:-NODE-441-length-22410-cov-2.337567_pt1 | contig 22410 bp, 24 predicted proteins | sample MGYA00242615_ERZ504782 | MGnify/ENA primary metagenome ERZ504782 (study PRJEB26092, sample SAMD00036354) | human gut metagenome | host: Homo sapiens | study: EMG produced TPA metagenomics assembly of... | reverse complement strand
TAAATCTGTCATTTTTAATCAAAGTTAATATATAAATAAAAAAACTACGAGAAGAATCCCGTAGTTTTCTATTTACACAATATTATGGAGAGTCCCTAATAATGAAGCTTAAAAGAAAACTACATAATCCATGTCTTATTATATATAGTCACTTAAATAATTGATTTTAAGTAATCTATTAGCAATAATCTTCTAGCACATCCCCTCCAGTCCATTCTTTTCCTAAGGATAGTGTGTAGTATTTTTTAGCACCATCTTCAGTGAAGAATGTACGAATGCTTTCGTGTATGTAGAAACCATCTTCATATCTGATTTCTGTGAGAGCAAAGTTCGTAACTCCGCTAGTTGTTGTAAGTACAGCAATATGTTTTTCGTCTAAAGAAAGTTCTGCTTTAATGACTTCTGAATGATAGTATTGGTTTTGGCAAAATACTGCTGTCGGAATTAAATTTGCTATGTAGTCTTGTAATGGCGTTTTTGTATGAGTGTTGGGACACAAAGGAAACTCTGTTGGGATTTTCCAATGTACTTGTTTTGCTCCTGGCGTTAGAGATTCTTTGAGTGAGAGTTGTTCTTCGTAGTGTCTGGCAGTTTCAGCTTCGATTTCAGCCCGTTGCTGAGCATATGATTTATGTGTCTCTTTTGAATCCCAAGCTAGATTCCAAGATGATCTGAATCCGCTGTCTGGGCTGTCTTTGTAGATCCATTCCCCGATTCCTTTGCTTTCATTTGATGATTTTGGGGTAGTGTTATCTTCCGTTGCCCATCTTTCAAGATTTTTAAGGCATTTTGCTGCTTCTTCCTTTGATACAGTACGCATCCAGCCGGTATTGGGATCTGATGCAGATTCACGCAGAATGGAGGGATCCGCTAAAAAAGCCTCGATTGAACCACATAAATATTTGATTTTGTTTCTGGTTATGGGGTTGTTGAGAGCATTCTCCAACCGAGTAACCCATGCAAGATTTTCGGGGCGATTGTTACATCTGTTCGTATCTTTGTGATCGATGACCATATGTGAATCATCAGCGTTCCATGAAACGCTGTTGCGACGATTTGATGAACGCGAACTCTACCATAGAGCATATAACCTGTTTTGTTGTCTTTGTTTCCAAAGGTCCAAGTACAGTCTAGTTTTGATGGCTTACAATCCTTTTTGGGATGCCGATATATTGCACCATTATCTCTAACGGAATAATGGCGTTCTTTGAAATCACATTCTCGAATTTCACTGTATTTAGATAATAATTCTTTAGGTGAGGTTTCCATATATAGTCTTTTGTGAATGTCTTGTCCAAAAATGCATATGCTCAAATTCAATTATATTTCCTCCAACCCTATTGACTTGAGGTATTCGTAGGTACCGTTATAAAACTCAGGTAGTCTGGTCGCATCTTCCGGAAAACCGCCGACAGTTTTGTTGGAATTGCCTTCTGGAACACAAATGACCATGCCGATGCGGGCTCGTGTTAGGAGAACCCGATAGGCATTTAGCATGTATTTCCTTCGTTCAAGGCTGCCTTCGGTTTTACCAGCTTCTTCGCGCCAGGCTGTTCGGCCATTGAAGTTATAATATCGCCATTGTCCGTTTTCGCATCTCAAGTCAGCATCCCAGAGGACGCATGTATAATCCAGCTCTAGACCCTGAACCTGAATCTCGGTTGCAGCGTCCTCGAGGAAATTAGATGAGCGGATGTCGTTTTTATCCTCCAAGAACCAGTGTACGGCATTTTCGTCGCCTTGATCCAGAATATCGACGGCCAATGGTTTGAACCGAGCCGCAGCCTTGCTGACCAGCACACCTGATCGTTGCGAACCTCGGGTGTTCTTACGCAGCCAGGCCCTTGCCTTGGTCATATCTCTTGTTAGTACAATCGGATAACGCTCTTTTATTGTGTTGTACCATGTAGAAGCATCCGGATTGAAAGAGAGTAAAGAATGTACAAATGCAGAGAGATTTTCAGCTCTGAACGAACGCAGACTAACTCCCAGATGGAGTTCTGGAGAGAACGTGACCTTGTTATTGTCAGCCAATAGTTCATTGACCCGACCTTCGGCATATTCCGCTTCGGTCAGTTTGTCGGAGATATAGATTTGCCAATGTGTAAATTTCTCGTTGAGAGCCTTGATCCACTCTGAAATGCCGGCCTCTCCGGTGTTGATCTCCTGACCGCCACCGACCAGACATACGATTGTTGCCCAATCTTCCCGCTGATCCAAAGACCAAATTAGGAATGCCGCTTCGGAGTAGGGAAAGTTCGGCACCTTGAGTTTGTTTCCATAAGTACCGCCTCGTTTGAGGTAGTCCGCAAGCCTTTTATGCGTCCATGAACGCTGGGCTTCATCAAAGATGGCCACATGCTCTACTTCTCCATAGCCGGATTTTGCTAGCTTCATGCTTTCTGCGGGTCAATCTCGAGTTCTCCGTTCTCGACGGGGTTCTTGATTTTGGCCAGCATGTTGTCGCGGTAGCGGTGAATCATTTGTATGAACTTACCGACCTCTCTCCGGGAGTCTGACATATTCTTTTTCTCGCCCCGAGCTTTGCATTTCTTCTGATTGTCAATGGCCAAAGCTCGGTAAGCACTGCGACCAGTGGTCCGTTGCCGGATAGGTAGACCGCACCCTCGTCCTCGACCAATTTATCACCATTCTGATAGGACTGTTTGACGGCGACATCTAGCCCGACTAAGGTCTTCCCCGCTCCGGGTACACCGGTTACAAAGCAGATGCTCTTCTCTCCTTTCTCACGACTTGTCTTGATCACATTGAGAATATACGCAATGGTGCGATCGGTCGATACCTTGTCGGCTTCGTGGCGGGTGATGTCCTCTACCGAGTGGTTTTCATAGAGCCTCTTGGCCGCTTCTATGATGGTCGGGGTGGGTGAATAAGGGCTAATAACCCAGTCGGCTCCCAAGCTGGGATCCGGGGCTGTCGCTCCGGCATGAACCAAAATATCCCCAATAAGTTTTTGCAATCCATTGGCTCCAGTCACCAATGGGTTGTATATGGAATCATCGTATACCGATGGAATGAACTCGCTTGAACTTGTTCGGAATCGGGTAGGCACGAGAATCGGGACAATGATCCTGTTTTGGCTCAGCAAATGAAAGTTTTTCAGGTCAAGGGCATAATCCAGGACCTGCTCTATATTGGATTGAAGCATGTCCCGCTCTCCGACCTTGAACTCGAGGCAGAAAATCAGTCCTCGAAGCAGTAAAACGACATCGATTCGTTTTCCGAGCCGTGGTATGTCGTACTCGAAAATCACTTGTCCATCTTCATCCATCCACGGTTGCAGAACCTCCTGTATGATGCGAATCTCGTTGTTCCACGCTTCATTGGTAGTGGTAAGTGCAACCCCGTGGTAATTGTTCACGAAACGTCCTAACAGCGCTTCGGGGGACAACTGTAGGAACGCGCAGATTGTGGAATTATATAGACAACGTGCCATATCTGTGTACTAATAGTCAAAGTGCTGATGATGTCGCAATGCAATAGAATAGGCGACATTCACCATACTGATTTGCTGAAATATACAAAGTTAAGACAATTACAACAAATATGTATTATATTTGTTATGGAATATTCGGTCGATATGTGAGAAAGACGCAAAATAGGAGACTAAACTTTATAAATTTATCAGATTTATAAAATAATTTCCCCCATATCCGTCAAGATGGAGGATTATTAGCGGTTGCACGAGGCGGCCGCTTTTTGTGTGCCTGTTTCATGACTTTATCGTCTTAATCCTGTTCTCGGTTTCTTGTCCAATAGGAGGGTAGCAGCACGTGCACAGCGGCGGGCCCATTGCAGGTCGTCATCGTCCTTGTCCCGCCAGGGGAGATCGCTTTGCGAACCTCCGCCACCACCTCCGGTAGAGACGACAGGCGTGTCAAGCATCCCGACAAAGATAGCTACGGCTATGTCGGTCAGATCACTGCTGTTGGCAACCTCCCGGTAGTCGAATTCTTCGTTGAAATAGTCAAGTACCCGCTCCGGAATATAGAAACGCTGTTCCGTTCCGCCATGGGAAGAAAGCGTGTAGGACACCGATCCGGAACGATAGTGGGTATAATCCATATCGGCTGCCGGTCTTTGAACAGGTTCCGGCCGATAGCTCTGATAAGTATTGACCTGAGCGGCAAGCCTCTCCCGGTAGTGGAGCTTTTGCCAGGTTCGGGGAAGCTTCGAAATCATCAGGTTACGTGCTACTCCCAGTTCGGAGGCCTTGTATTTGGTATTTCCTTTGAGGATTGCATATCCACGGAGAATATCTTTCTTATCTTTCCGTTCATATACGGAATAGCCCCTCCGGGCAAGTGCCTTCTTGTATTCTTCCCATGACCACGATGGCATGGTTCTCAATACCTCCATGCACTCTCTGCTTACCTCCGGAATGTTGCGACTTCGGATTTCTTCCGCAGTCTTCCAGCCACGTTTCACTGCAACTCGCTCGGCTGCACGTTGTGCCCGAAGATGAATGTTATGGTCATTGTTGATGTTCCCGTTTTCATCAAAGCGGCAAATTGCGGCATGGAGATGGGGAACTTTCCCTTTGGATTCCATGTGCAGGTAAACCGTGTATTTGCTGTTTGCCAGATTGGTTGGGCTGGAACGGACTTTCCCGTCCTTGCCGGTAATCGTTTGTTTGTCGAACTCTTCGACGAATTCGTGCCAGAGCTTTTGCCAGTCCTCAATGTCATAGAAACTGGTATGCTCAGGCGATGGACTCAACTCTATTCTGATTATGGAATTCTTTATCGGCCGATGCTGGGAAAGAGTCAACTGCATGGAGTTCCATATTCCCATAGCGTCCAGTTCCGGGGGCAACAGATTGTCCAATACCCGATATATTTTTTCCGGATGCTTCTTGTGTTTTGATTCGCCGGTAATATAACGAAGGTCATTGATACCGTAAGATATGGCTTTGGCTTTTGCAATCATTTTTCTTCGGATTGAGGGTTGGACGGAATTTTGTTTTTCTCCTTTACGGCTTCCAGGAATTGACAGACGCCTTCGGACAACATTGGAAAGTTCTCCGAGCCAGCCGATCATGAACGGAATCTGATTGAGCATTACCATCCGCTGCTTTGTGGACATTCCGTGAAGTGCGGAGGTATATTTTACAAGATCAGACCGACAATTGTCCAGATTCTGTAGCAGTGCCGCCTCTTCTTTAGTAAGCCTCGCTTTGGGCTTGAAGTTATACGCACATGACAATATGTAGTCGCTTACGGTCATGCCGCATTGTTCGGCCAGTGATTTTATATGGTCTCTCTGGCTGGGAGTGACTCTTGCCCCGACAAAGACGCTTCTTGTTTCTTTCGGGGAAGTTGATGTATTGACAATATCTTCTTTCATTTGAATCGTTGTTATAATGGTTGAAAAGGTGCGAGCTTGCGAGTACCGTACTGGCGAAGGAACTGAGCAGTCAAGAGCGCAATGTACAACCGTAACGCAGTGAGGTTATACCTTGGCATATCTCGAAACAGTTACCTGTTTATGCTTCCCCGCAAGCCATATCGGATGCGTATAATGAATTGGCACTTGGACAAGGAAATGCAGGATAATATTATCCACTAAAGAAGGGGAGAAAATGAGTATCTCACATGATGATTTCCTGCCGACTTTGCTTTATTCTAATATATACGCCCCTGCAATAAAGTAAAGTTCGAAGGTGGTCCTAATTGTAAACTGCGGCGTTATTTTCGGAATTCGGACTCAGTCATTTACCAAAGTAAACTCCTGTCGTCCTCATCCTCAATGCCTTGCATTTTATCAATTATTACACACCTTATTAATTGCGGCATTCAGGATTAAGAATATAATTTTTTCCCTCCTTTATGACCATCTGCTTGTTACCAAGAAAGGTGGCTACTTTGACAGCTTTGTTGTAACCGAGCTTTACATTGTGCAATCCGTAAGCTTCCTTCAGACGTTCCAGGTAATCATCATAACTGCCGATATTGCCATTGGCAAAAGCGGCATCCACTGCAGCACGATGTACAGGCTCCGGAATCTCCCTCTCCGGATCGAACGGTTCTTTGGTTGGTCGCCCGCTCTTCTTCTCTTTGGACAGATATGGTTCTACCAGTTCTGGCAGGACATCTTCGTTTATGCGGAAAGCGAAAGGTTCAAAGTCCTGGTCCCGGATGTGCACGGCTTCGACCACACTTATGGCTTTGTCCTCTTTGTCCACTTCTACCTGCAGGATGGTTTCCGCCTTGTTGTTGAGTTCCGTGCCGATGTGACCACGCGCATGTTCATCATTCTTGTTCTGATGCAGGACAGTATGGATATGGATTTGTTTGTCGTCCGTCCACTGCATGAATTTCGAGATAACTTCGGTAGATTCACTGGATGAATTGATGTCGTAAAGGAAATCACGAATGCCATCTATAATGACCAGACCCAAATCAGGTGTGGTGCCGATAGCTTCTTCGACTATCAACAGACGCACTCTTGGTGCGAACTTGCGCAGAGACAACATAATCAGATTTTCCGGTACCTTGTCATCCGGCATTTCCGCCAAACGCAGGATGCGCTTCAGTACCTGTTGACAATGATGGCGTCCCTGTTCCGTGTCGATATACAGAATCTTCCTCTTATTCTCGGGAAACATGGAACGGTAACGAAGAACAGTGCGGCCACTCAATGCTGATGCGGCAATGGCCGAAACGTTGAAAGTCTTCTTGCTTTTGGCTTTCCCGATGGAAGCGCTGAAATTCCCCAATGTGCCTATAACAGCATCATCCACCATCAACACTGCCGGCGCCTCTTCATAGTTATTCGTGACGCTCACGGCTGCTTCCTCTATAAAAACTGCCAGTTCCTCACGTGAAGGTATCGTTTCGTCCGTCTTCTCCATCATTACCAGTTTTTAAGGTTAGGTTTACGGCGATGGGAAGCGAGCATGGCTTCGTTCTCTTCCTCAAAAGTTTGCGGAGCCGGATTCTTTCGGGAGGATTCCAGCCATTTGTCCAGTTCATCCCGGTAAATGTATAGATGTTTCCCTTGCTTGATGACTGGAATATCATCTTTTTTGACCTTGTAATAAAAGGTCGATAACGGCATTTTGAGATAGGCGCAAGCTTCCTGCACGGTCATGGGGACGTGCGTGTTTTCTTTGGCTTCATGCTGCTTGGACAGTTTTTCCGTCAGCAGATTCTCCATGCTTGCAATACGGTCGCAAAGTTCGCGACTACTGCCGGCAAGTCATTGAATGTAAGTTGGTCTGTTTTCATATTATAACTTTTTAATCGTTTAACATGCTGCGAACCAACCCAATGAAGTTTTGCAGAACAATACAGACTGGATTAATTATTTCATCTGCATACGTTTTTTATTACGACTCATCGTTATCTGTTTCCAAATGGAAGCGATAGTCTCCCTTTTCAGGTACATCAATTGGAATCTGACTTGCTACCTGATCCCGCAAATTAAGCCTGAGATATTCAATACTCGCGTTTTCAAGTTCGTATGGAAATGATTCTTTGATAAAGACGGCTCTTTTCGCCAACGGTACTCTCAATCGTTCACCTACATTCCACGCCAGATGACGAAGTCCCGGTGACCGTAACGGATTGTCAATATTGGAACGAATCGGTTTGTAGAGCTCCGGCTGATCACAAGCCATGTACTCAATGTTGGAAATGAGAGTCGCTATAGCCTCTTTGGAGAGATAGGGGGCAGTCTTGATGGTTACATATTCCCGAATCGCATCCATAACTTTTACTTGCCTTTTCAGTTCTTTCTCTTTGAGTTCTTCCAGAATGGAATCATACTTTTCCAAATGAGATTCATTGGAACAATCAGGTACGGCAGGCTCTTGATTTGACTGTGGGGATGGAGCATATTCCTGTTCAGAAGAATCCGCAGGTTGTTCGGTAGGCGGTGTTTCAGCAATACAAACAGGCTCTGTGGTGCTCTCTGATTCTATAACAGGAGAGGATTGTTCACCAAAAGAGAAGTGGATAGGATTTTTCGTCAGCCAATTATAGAAAAATTTCTGCAGGACTCCACACAATATGATGGACATCGCCAGTCCGAGAATTACAGGAGTTGTTATGCGCATGATGTTGATGTCATGGCAAAGGGTAAAATAAGTGGCTATGGCCGCAAAATGATAACGGATAGCGCAAGGATAAAACTTATTTTCTTAGTTCGGATTTGTTCTGTATTTGTCATCTTCTATCACTATTTGGAATTACTGTACGTCAAAGTTATGTGCGTTATTCCAGATACTGATAAATAATGAGTTATAATCGTCCGATTTTACACAAAAATTACGGATATAGTCCGATTTTTCGCTCAAAATCAAACTATATCCGCTAAAACAGGTGGTCAAAATGCCTGTCAGTCTTTCCGCATCAGGGTGATTTTCTTGCTGGCTTCACGCTTGTTGCTGTCCACTACTTTCATGTACCTTTGGGTTGTGGTTATACTCTTGTGAGCCATCATGCTTTGTATGGTGCGGATGTCCGTTCCGGCAGCCGCTTGCAGCGTAGCGAATGTTCTACGATAGGAGTGGAATGTGATCTTCTTGGTGATTCCAGCCGAACGGATCCACCCTTTCATGTAAGTCTGGGTCCAACAACGCTGTAACCCCTTGAATACCATTCCCCGCTTGTCGGGGCTGTAGCCGATAAGGTCCAGAGCTTCCTCGCTGATGGGGATGATGTCCTCGGAGCGGTTCTTCTTGGTGATGATGTGTACGCACTTGCCACCGGCCGAATAGTCCACGATGTCCTCCCAGCAAAGGGCGAGGATGTCGCTGATGCGCAGGCTGGTCATGCACGAGAAGAGCGATGCCGTCTTGAGCACGGGCTTCTTACAGGGTGTCTCGGCCAGCTTGTAGAGCTCTTCCACTGAAAGATAATCTTTGACTACGTCCTCGGTCTCGATTTTTTCGAGGAAGTCGTTGACGTTGTTGCGGATCAGTCCGTTACGGTAGAGGATTTTCAGAAGTCCCCTGAATGTAGACCAATATCCCGATGCGGAGTTTCGTGTGATGTGTCCGTTACGCTTGAGTTTCTTTGCCGTCAACAGGTACTCACGGAACTTGTTGCAGAGATCAATGTCGAGCTCCTCAAAAGTACATTTCCCATGTACGAAGTTGCTGAAATGGAGATAGACAAATTCCCACTTTGGGTCATGTTTACGGAGCTGATTACGGAAATACTCCAGGAAATCAGCCTTGAGTTTGTACTTGTCGAAGAAATCATACCGTTCATTCACTACCGACTCGAACCTGCGGCAACGGATGGCTTCAGCCTTCTCGGCCATTACCTCGTTGAAGTCCTGTTCCCGCTTGTTCTTCGGATTGGCATATATATAAATGCCAAGCGATTCATGACGGATAACTTTCATAGTTTCCTTGTCTCTATACCCAGGATAATAATCCAGATAAAACGACAGCATCCTGTTTTTCAAAGGACGTGTTCTTAATGTTACGGTTTTACAATCGTTCATAATTGTTATATTTTTTATGGTTGTTATTAATTCGCTGGCAAATCACTGTAATGTAACCATGCAGACCACCTTCAGTGAAGATTAATTTTGGAATAATTTACGGTAGCCTATAATCAGGTCACTTACGGACACCCATAACCCGGTCAAAGTCCACTTTCAGGAAGCGGACGAAGCGCCCGTTCTTCTCTCGGGGAATCTGATGGAATTGCAGGATATTATAAACTGAGTCACGGGAGAGGTTGAATTTTTCCATTGCCTCCTTGACGGTGTAGTATTCGGCCTTGCTCTCTTCCGCAGAGTTTTTCGAGAGATCGAAGTGGAGTTTGGAGTAGAATATCTGCCCGTGTTCTTTTTTCGAAGGTATGTTGTTACGGTAGACGTGTGAACGGATGGCGACACGTGTCATGCAGTATTTCTCCTGAATATCTTCGGGCGTGTACCATTCCGTCAGGTCGGAGTCCACCTCATATTTAGCAAAGGCAGCATCAATATGTTTCTTGCTGTAATAGTTGAACTGGCGGATTCTCACTTTCGGAACCTTGTGCTGTCGTGTATAAGTCCATACCCATTTGGCATTGACCTTATATTTCTGTGCAATCTCTTCGGCGGTGTAATACTCGGTAATGTCAAAGTCGTTTTTTGCTACCAGCCGTTCATAAGGTTTGCTTTTAAGCATGAGTTCGATGTCGGCTTTCCGTATCAACGACATCTTTCCGCTGAGCCGGGATGCACGGAGTTTCTCTTCCTTTACCAGTTTGTAGATGTACTGGCGGCTTACACCCATCAGACGTGCTGCCTGCGAAAAGGTGAAGTATTCCTGCTTTTCCAGCGACGAGCGCAATTCCTGCATCTCCTGCATATGGCGCAGCTCCATCTTCCGTTCCATCATGCGGTGTTTGTAACCTCGTTTCGAGCATTGCGGGCTGCAATAACAGGTAGTTGTTTTTTGTGCGATGAACGGTTTTCCGCACCATTGACAAATTCTTTTTACTTCCATATTTTCGTCCTATTTTCTGCCATTTTACATGAATTTTAATTTCCCTTTTTGTCCACACATGTAAACCATTGTCAACACACGTCAACTAATGCGTCACTGTGATATTTGAGCAAACCGTGAATTTCTGTCACGGTAGAAATACGTATGAAAAATATGGATAAAAACCGTTACTTCCAAATACGGTCTGGAAAGCACATAAAAACAAAAATCGCTGATATACAGCGACTTTATTCTAAATGGTTATGGTTGGTTATGGCTGTTTACAAGCCGTTACTTGCCGATGCAAAAATGTTCGAAAATATTCCCAAGTACCATATCGTTCGTAACTTCCCCCGCAATATCGCTTAGATGGAAAATACATTCGCGGATATCTTGTGAAACAAAATCTCCGGATAGATTTTCTGCTATCCCTTGTTGGACCCGGTGGATGGCTTCCAAGGCATGGGTCAAAGCCTCGTAGTGGCGTATATTCGTGACAATGACATCGTTTTGGGTAACCGTGGGCAGGTTAGCGGCAGAGATTAGCATTTGCTGAAGCTTGTCGAGGTTGGTACGCCCTTTGGCAGAGATGGAGATGCATTGCACATTAGTAGCGGCCAGGGTGAAACTGGGGGTGAGGATGGTTGAGGCATCCTGCACCAGATCGGCCTTGTTGAATACGAGAATGAGCCGTTTCCCTTCGCAACGGGGAAGTATCTGGGCAGTTAGTTGTGGTATCCGTGAGACGGCATTCGTGGCATCAACTACCCAGAGCACGATTTCCGCCTGCTCCAATTTCTGGAAGGTTCGCTCAATTCCTAGGTTCTCGATGGTGTCGCTCGTTTCGCGTATGCCTGCCGTATCAATAAACCGGAAAGTTATCCCGCCAAGATTGACTGTGTCTTCTATCACATCGCGGGTTGTCCCGTGTATGTCGCTTACAATGGCTCGTTCCTCGTTTAGTAGTGCATTCAACAGGGTGGATTTACCAGCGTTCGTTTCGCCGATGATGGCTACGGGCACGCCGTTCTTGATGGCATTGCTACACTGAAGGATTGTACTAAACGGGAAATTACCTGCTCTATGCCGTCTGCTAGGAGACATAGCTCGGAGCGGTCGGCAAATTCCAGTTCTTCGTGGTCGCTGAAGTCCAGCTCCAGTTCTATGAGTGATGTGAAGTGCAGCAATTGGTCGCGTAGTGAGGCCAGCTCTTTACTGAACCCACCGCGCATTTGGCTCATGGCGAGGCGGTGAGTGGCGGCAGAGGTGGAGGCGATGAGGTCGGCCACGGCTTCGGCCTGGCTTAGGTCCATTTTGCCACCCAAGAAGGCCCGTTGCGTGTACTCACCGGGAGCGGCCAGGCGGCAACCATTACCGATGAGCAGTTGCAACACCTTCTGAAGAATATAGCTCGAACCGTGGCACATGATTTCCGTGCTATCCTCGCCCGTGTACGAGTGGGGGGCACGGAATAAGCTTACAAGTACTTCGTCTATGATGTTTTCTTCTTCATGGATATGACCGAAGGTAAGTGTGTATGGCTTGGCATCCTTCAGCTTCTTCCCTTCCGGCAGGGGTAAATATGCGGGATGTTATCTCTATGGCATCCGGTCCGGAGACACGGATGCATCCTATGGCTCCCCCTTGGGCGGTGGCTATGGCACAAATGGTATCTTGGTTCATTTTATCCGGCTTATTTTTATTCAGCAAAGATAATGGTTTCTTTACAAAAAAGAGAGATGGTGATTCAACTTATGGGCTTTTATCGTAACTTTGTGCAAATCGATAATGGATAGATGCTTATAAAGCCTAATCCGCCTCTGTGCCCATTGTGGGTATAGCAGGACATTGCTACACTATACAGACCAGCAACGGGCACGTCAGGCAGGATGTGATGAAGTCATTACTAAACCTTACTCCTAGGATTGGCTGAAGGAAAGGAGGAGCATTTCTTGAAGGATACTTAGATACGGTCGAGTACTGTTTTGATAAGAGTATCTATCGTATTTTTGTATCCCGTGTTCGCTTCTTTTATCAGGCGGTTGGCAATGACCATGCATACCGTCATGGCCTTGTGTCCCATCAGACGGCTCAAGCCTGCCAAGGCAGAACTTTCCATCTCGAAGTTGGTGATATGGTAGCCGTTGTATTCAAATTTTTCAATCTTCTCGTTCTGATGCGGGTCGGCAAGCGGCACGCGTAACTCGCGTCCTTGAGGTCCGAAGAAGCCCCCGGCGGCAATCGTTACGCCACGTACCATGTCGTCTTGTGCGATGCGGTCTATCAGTCAGCACTTGCATCAATGACGTAGGGGGCAGGGGCACACATGTTGCCGGACCATCCCATATGGTTGAGGAAGGCACGCTCCATGGGTAGGTCGCACACGGAGTTGCGTCCGGCATAGAAGTTGAGCAGACCGTCGAAACCGATGGATTTTTCAGAACATACAAATGTACCACCGGAGTGTAGGGTTGCAAGCCGCCGCAGGTGCCGATACGTACCAGCTCAAGGCTACGTAGGCGGGGCTTTTCTTCGCGCGTCTCGAAGTCGATGTTTGCCAGGGCATCCAGTTCATTCATCACGATATCGATGTTGTCACATCCGATACCGGTGGAAACCACCGTAATACGTTTCCCTTGGTAAGTACCGGTGATAGTCTTGAACTCGCGGCTTTCCACTTCACATTCCTTGTTCTCGAAATGGGAGGCAACCAGTGCCACCCGTCCGGGGTCACCTACCAAGATGACTTTGTCTGCCAGCCATTCGGGCTTTACGTGAAGATGAAATACAGAACCGTCTTCATTGATGATCAGTTCGGAAGAGGCGAAATATTTTTTCATTTGATTGAGCTTTTAATCTTTTGTTTATAAATAGAAACGCCGGGAACCGATTCTTGTTCACCGGTTCCGGCGTTTCTGTCAGTTACTTTTCGAGTTATTTGCTCAACGGCTGGCTGGTATTGCCCGTCGTCGGTTTGGCAATGTTTTCGCGCATGGAAGTGTCGGCTTCTATATTCTTCATCCGGTAATAGTCCATGATACCCAGATTGCCGTTGCGGAATGCTTCGGCCATGGCCTTGGGTACTTCCGCTTCTGCCTCGATAACTTTGGCACGGGCTTCCTGGGCCTTTGCCTTCATTTCCTGCTCTGTGGCTACGGCCATGGCGCGGCGTTCCTCTGCCTTGGCTTGAGCAATGTTCTTGTCGGCATTGGCTTGGTCTATCTGCAGGGCGGCACCGATATTCTTACCTATGTCAATATCAGCAATGTCAATGGACAGAATTTCGAATGCTGTTCCTGCATCCAACCCCTTGCGCAATACCAGTTTGGAGATAGAATCTGGATTCTCCAATACCGATTTATGATTCTCTGACGAACCGATGGAGGAGACAATACCTTCGCCTACACGGGCCAGAATCGTGTCTTCTCCGGCACCTCCCACCAATTGGCGGATATTGGCGCGCACCGTTACACGGGCCTTGGCAATCAACTGGATACCGTCTTTGGCAACAGCCGTCACGGGAGGGGTGTCAATTACTTTGGGATTAACGGACATCTGTACGGCTTCGAACACGTCACGGCCGGCAAGGTCGATGGCGGTTGCCATCTGGAACGGCAGCTCGATATTGGCTTTAGAGGCGGATACCAGTGCGTGTACCACCCGCTCTACGTGACCTCCGGCAAGGTAGTGCGCTTCCAGTTCGTCGCGCGTGATGTTTTGCAATCCTGCTTTATGAGCTTCAATCATGCCGGGCACAATGATATAAGGAGGGACATTACGGATGCGCATCAGGAAAAGTTGTACCAGCGAGATGTTTACTCCCGATACTTTGGCGGACAGCCACAAGAAGAACGGTACATAATGGAAGAAAAGTACCAGGAAGATAATGCCTCCTATAATGAGGAAGGCGGTTAAATACATTGTGCTTGGATCCATGAGATTAAATATTAATTGTTAGTTATAAATAATAGGTTGATTTCAGAAATTTCACTGCTTGAGCCGTTCCACTAAGAGGACTCCGTCGGCAATACGGTCTACGATAATCGGAGTCTTTTCGTTCAGGAAGCCGTCTGATGACTTTACTTCCACGATGTCTCCGTTGATTTCGGCATAGCGATAAGAGCCAGGCGGGTAGTGGTTACGCCTATATCGCCTACCTTGACTTTTTCCTCGGCACTACGGTCTACTTTGGAGGTGATGTTTTTTTTCAATGCAATTTTGTCGAGTGTCTTGGAGCGCATGAACCATACCAACGAGCCGATACAAGCCAGGGCAGATATGATAAGCGTAATGACACCTGCCGTGGTGCCCATATAGGCAAAGGCATAGTAGTTGGCAAAGATGATGCAACCTCCTGCCAGAAAACCGGCAACGCTGATGCCCGGAATTACGAATAATTCCACTAAGAACAAGATTACTGCTCCTATAATCAATGAGGCGATAATGAGTATATCCATAGTTGTCTTTATTTGGTGGCTTGTTTTTCCAGGTTGCGCACTTGAATGGCAGTTTGCTCCATCTCAGTGGACAATTGCCGTACACGTTGCTCCAGGTCGAGGATGGCGGCGGACATCTTGTCCTTTTCCTGCTTGTTGGCTCGGGAGTATTCCGAACGCATATCTTCCAGTTTCTCCTGCAGTTGTTTGTAGCTCTGCTCCAGCTGATTGTATTTGCCATACGAGGCTTTGGCCTGCGGGGAGCGGAAATCGTCCAGCTGGTAGTAGGTGGAGTGGTCGTCAATGATGAATTGGAAATCATGCTTCTTGGTGGTCTGCGGCTTTGCGTTGGCAGCGGTCCGTAGCCTTTCTCGGGCGGCCTCTACCGCATCGGTGTCCGTCCATGTGTCCTTGATAGAGTGAAGTTGCGCCAATGATATCATCTTGTCCGGGTCCATCCCTTCGTAGTTGTACACTTGCTTGGATGAGTTGGGAATGAATACATAGATGCACACTTTGCCTTCGGGCTGGTAGCGGTCGGAGGCAAACCATCCCAAGTCGTTGAATTCGTCAATGACGTACATATAGTCGTTGTAGGGCGAATTGAACGGCATGCCCACATTTTCCGGCATCAGATAAGAGTCGGTATTCGTATTGTAACGGGTGACGAAAATGTCATATCCTCCATCGAGCCAGGGCCATCCGGAGCTAGTAAATAGTGATACCGTCCGTAAGTACATAAGGGTAGTCTGCATTCATGGCCTCGTTGATGCTTCCGGGCAACAAGCTGCCATCACTCCATTTGTCCAGCAACTTGTTGCGCGAAAGGATACTGAGGGTGCTGTCCGGTTGCATTTCGCTATAATATAGTTTATTGCCCAGCTCCGTTTCGTATACCGTTCCGCCTTCCTTACCGGAATCATTGAAGTAGGTGTCGTACATGAACAGCTTGCCCGATTCGGGGCTGATTTTGTATGCATCCAGGAATTTTTCCTTGTCTACCACAAAGCTGTCGATGAAGCAGACCTCTTCCACGCCTTTCAGCATGCGCAAGTTGGATTTGCTTTTTTCCAATAATTGTTCGGCCTCTTCGGTGGAGCGTTTTCTCTTTCTCAGGTCGGAAATGTAGGTCTCATAAGTCTCGATGGCTTCTTCGAACCGATATAGATCATTGTATGCCCGGGCCAAATAGAGTTGCCCGCTGGGGACGCGTCTCTTGACGGCGCTTTCCAGGTGTTTCAAGGCTTCTGCGGGTTCGCCGGTTTCCAGGCAACATACACCGTACCATAGGTTGTAATTTCCATTGCCAGGTTGTGTCTTGACGAGTTTTTTGAAGGCGGGCTTGGCTTCTTCGTATTCTCCCTTCTCGTACAAGGCTTTGGCTTCTGCCAGGCTTTGTGCGGAAATTGTTATGCTCAAAAGGCCGAATAGAAAGAAAAGGATATATTTTTTATTCATATTGATACATGCTGATTTGTTCAGAAGGTCAAAAATACAAATTTATCGTGAATAAAGCTGGTTTCCGTAATTCTATTTTGTTAATTCTTCTTTAAATCGTTCTTTTGCCTTACTTTTGCAACCGGAAGAGCTATAATTCATAACTTATAACTCATAACTCGTATCAATGGCACAATTTACTGAAGAAGAAAAGATGTTGCGCCGCATAGACAAGCGGTTTAGCAAAGGTGTGGTGGAATATGGGCTGATAGAGGACGGCGATAAGATTCTCATCGGGCTTTCGGGAGGCAAGGACTCTTTGGCGCTGGTGGAATTGTTGGCACGGCGTGCCCGTGTCTATAAACCCCGTTTTTCCGTTGTCGCCGTACATGTAGTGATGAAGAATATACCTTATAAAAGTGATGTGGACTATCTGAGGGAGTACGTAGAGTCGTGGGGAGTGCCTTTTGTTCTCTTTGAAACGGAGTTTGATGCCACGACAGATACCCGCAAGTCTCCTTGTTTTCTTTGCTCTTGGAATAGACGGAAGGCATTGTTTACCGTAGCCAAGGAGCAGGGATGCAATAAAATCGCGTTAGGCCATCACATGGATGATATTCTGGAGACCTTGCTGATGAATATCACCTATCAGGGAGCGTTCAGCTCCATGCCTCCTCGGCTGGTAATGAAGAAGTTTGATATGACGATTATCCGTCCGATGTGTCTGGTACATGAGGCGGATTTGATGGAGTTGGCGCAAGTGAGGGGGTATCGTAAGCAGGTGAAGAATTGTCCGTATGAGTCACAATCCAGCCGTAGTACAATGAAAGGCATTCTGAAACAGTTGGAGGAAATGAATCCTGAGGCACGCTATAGTCTATGGGGGAGTATGACGAATGTGCAGGAGGAATTGCTGCCTGCAATCATAAAACATTAACCATTAATTATTAAAAAATATATGAAAGCATTTTATACCATTTTGCTATTGATTGTATCTAATATTTTCATGACGTTTGCCTGGTATGGGCATCTGAAGCTACAAGAGACAAAAGTCATCTCCAACTGGCCGTTGTATGCGTGGTGCTGTTTTCTTGGGTAATAGCTCTGGCTGAGTATAATAAAACGGAAAAACCCAACTGGAAATTTAACACTTTACGTTGATATATAATAATGTATAGTAGAATTAGAATAATATGAAAGCTCTCTACACAATTTTATTGCTTATAGTATCAAATGTCTTTATGACTTTTGCTTGGTATGGTCATTTAAAGATGAAGCAGGAATATTCTTGGTTTGCTGCTCTTCCTTTGATAGGTGTAATAGCCTTTAGTTGGTCAATAGCTTTTTTTGAGTATTCTTGTCAAATTCCAGCGAATCGCATTGGATATGTAGGTAATGGAGGACCATTTTCATTGATGCAGTTGAAAGTTCTTCAAGAAGTAATAACTCTTATTATATTCACAGTTTTTACAACTGTATTCTTTAAAGGTGAAGCCTTGCACTGGAATCATATAGCTGCCTTCGTTTGCTTGATATTGGCTGTTTATTTTGTATTTATGAAATAGTTATAGAAAAGAGCAGCATAAGAGTTTCTTCAAATGCTGCTCACTTTTAGTATGCGTAAATCTTTTATTCCACTCTCTGATAAGAGTACTTCTGACCTGTGGGTGTTACTCCATCAGCTTCCAATTCCTGCACTGATAAGGTCATAGAATTAAGTAACAGAATATCATTGATAATCCATTCTTCTTCATCGCTGTACATTTCATAGAGCTTGTTACCGTCTATCTTGTACTTGCCCACTTCCTTGTAAGAGCTATCTTCTGTACTTGTATATTCAAATGTACCATCATTCTTATAAGTTACATGGGTGGCGATAGCGTTACCACTTGTCATTTTCCATTTGCCTATAATGAGAGAAGCATAATCATCCTGCCCTTTGATTGTACCGTTGTCAATATTTACTTCAAATGTTACATTCTTCTTAGTTCCATCGTAATGTATAATATTGACATTGTACTTCCAAACTTGCTTGGACTTATCTTCTACACTTACCTCAATTTTGGCATCAGTAGGTTCGTTGTTAAGCTCTGCGACTTTAACTTTCCAAAAGTTTTGACCTAATTTGAAACTTCTTCTGCCAACGAAGAAACCTTCTTCGTCTCTACAAGTAAATATAGCTTCTTGGTGTGATATAAGGTCAGAACTGTAAACTGTTCCTACATTTTGATAGCCAAAGCCTTTCTCTGCTACGTAAATAGTATCACCAGACAACGAGTAACAGCATTTACCATTTATGATAGAATTTTCGTACCATGCACCTATGCCAAATCCACTATCTTTGAGTTGAATTTCTTTTGTTTGTGAACTTTGCTTAAACAGTAAGGCGTGATAGCTATAGTCTTTCCCAAAGCTGTAACTTAATGATGCTACAAAGTCTTGATTGAATGGCATTGCTTGCAATAGAGTTATCTGCTGAATTGTAACATCTTCATATTCTCCATAGCCTTTATAAATTCTACGATTTCTATTAAATGGTAACTCGTCAGTCCAATTAATGATGGGTGATTTGTCCTCTATATTGAATGATGCAAGCCATAGTTTATCATCTCTCAATCCAGAGAAATTAGCTTGTCCTATATTTATAGCGGTGTTGTCTCCATGCTTATATAGACTTAGTAATTCAATATTTTGATAGTCTGTAATTCCATATTCCAAGCACATCTGTTCTACATTATTAAAAGGTGTACTTACCTCCAATTCATCATCTCCACAGGAACTAACTCCCATGCTTAATGTAACCAATAATGAGGTTACTAATAATTTAATTGTTCTCATTAATCTATTTATTTATAAAGTTTTGTTTTAATTCTTCTTCATATTGAGTAGGAGTTTTATATGGTGTGATTAAGCATAGAGCAATAAATGTAGGAAAGGATAAAGTAAATGTAGCTACAATAAAAAGTGCCCACCCACTAAATTTTTTGAACTGATTTATATAGTCTATGCCATAAAATATGTACCATCCCCAATAGCTTAAAAACAGCAAGAATATGATGAATTTTATTGTTCTCCACTTCTTCCTATTCTTCAATGCTGTTTGATATTCAAGACTGCTATTTAATATCTTATATCGTTGTTGTTCCCATAATTGGCTTCTACAAGTTATCCATTGTTCTTTATAATGCTTCAACTTATTTTCTTCTTGGATGCGCTGCCTGTCTGCCCTTATAGTTTGTTCGTGCTGTAATTGTTTCTTTTTCTCAACTTCCTCTTGTCTTTTAAGATAAAATGTAAGGTCATTCAATGATTTGGGTTGAAAGATGTTACTATGTTCTTCGTTAATCATAAAGAGATATTCCTCTGTTCCATCTTTCTGTAAGGCGAATAATAAATTATCCAAGAATGATGGATGTAACATATATGATTGTTCCTTGAAGGAGATTATGAGAGATTTGTTAGCTGAAATGTACTTCCATGTGGCATTAGTTACATTTCCTTTGCTTGATGCAATGAGTGAACCATCTTCTTGAAAGATATATAGTTCTTTATATCCTGTATTATTAAATATCTGCCAAGACTTATTGCATAGCACAGTCTTTATATCCAGATTATCACTGAGCCTATTATATCTGTTAAGAATATCCAACAAGTAGGTTTTCATATCCATTTATCTATGCCTACCTGTTCCCTATGGATAAGCTGTTAAAATAAAAGAGGTGTGGGAACTATATTTGTCTTATCCTTAGATTAGGTCTTCGCATTACCCTTAGCATGGATAAAACAATAGCCCCACACCAAGAGGTATATAGTTCACCTAAGCGATGAATATATATCACAGTGTGGGTGCTATTGCTATCATCTTCATGCTAAAATTAAAGTTGCGAAGTTTAATCTAAGAAGATAATTTCAATAACACCTTTCGTTAATTATGTCCTTCCAACTCCCTATCTCATTAGTTCATTGGAATTGGTGCAAAGATAATGAAAGGTTTTAAATCACTAAGCATGGAGTGAGGATAAATAGTAAATTCTATGCCCTCAAACATAGTCTGAATGAGATATTTAATCTGAGTTGCATCTAAACTCTCCAAATCCATGTGAGTATCAAATTCACTTCTCTCCATATAAGGACTAAATTCTGAATATTATTACCCACCTTGAATTATTGTCTTTAAGTCTACATATTGCTGGATATTCAAGAAGTGCTACCTGTAACATGATTAATAAGAGTTGAAATAGTTCTAAAGTCTGTAAACTTATGGAATTGACTTACTTCTATAAGCTGAAATGCCAAACTACCAAGATTGGACTTTAGATATATCTAAGCTCAAAATTTTATGGATTTGGGACAGAACCATTCAGACCATATAAAGGTGAATCTTAATAATCCTGTCCCAATTATTAGAAGCTCAAACAGTCATAAGTCTGTAGAATCTCTTCCTGCCTTAATCCCAAGTATCTTTTGGTAATGGCAACAGAACTATGGTTGAACAGTTCCATCAGCTTTACTAATGCCAACTCTGCATTATCGCTGTTCATATTATAGACCTGCCTACCAAAAGTCTTTCTAAGAGAATGGCAGCTAAAGTTCTTAATCTTTAGCCTGTACTTCTTCTTCACCTCTTTAAGAATGATATTGATTCTCTGAACTGTGAAGATAGTGCCTTTCTGACTTATAAGAATTGGCGCATTGATTCCAATAGGATTTATATGCTCGTAGCACTCTTTAATATGCTGCTGTAACTGTGGGTTCAGTCTGATAGTCCTTACCTTGCCTGTCTTCTTCTCAATTACTGTAAATTCGTCAGCATCTAATATCTGCTTCCATCTTAGAGATAGAATATCAGATATTCTTAATCCTGTGAAGCATCCTAAAGCTATAAGAAGTGAGATTTTATAATTCTCGTCTTTGGCTAACTTCCTTATGAGGTTCATTGCATCAGACCATATAAGATAGTCTGCCGTTGTGCTTGAATATTTAAGTGACATAATGTTCTGTTTTATAAATTAATGAATAGAAGTGAATATTAATTCAGAGTTGGATTTACTAACTCATTGATTACTAAAGAAACATTTATTTTTATCCAAAGTGAATATTTATAAAGTAAGGACACCCAACTTAAAAATTGAGTGCCCTCTACCTTATTATAGTTCTCCCTCGTCTGCGAAGCTGTAATATCCTGTATCTGTAAGTATGATGTGGTCTAAAACTGTAATTCTCATTAGTCTTGTAGCTTCTTTGACCTGCTTAGTAATCTCCATATCCTGCCTGCTTGGTTTCATGCTACCGCTTGGGTGATTATGTGCAAGAATGATAGCTACTGAATTGGTGAGCAATGCAGCTTGCAGAATAACTCTTACATCAGCACAAGTTTCAGTAATTCCACCCTCTGATATGAGAGTGTAACCTAAAATTTGTTTGGCTTGGTTTAGAAACAAGACTTTAAAATATTCCTTGTAACAGATAGTTCCTTCCTTATAGGTAGGAAGTAAGTATTTATAAGCATCCTCTGAACAACTTACTTGATGCAGACTTTTAAATTTGGGTTTGTAGGACAGTTCCACTTCTCCCACAGTATAATCTATATCCATAATTTGATGTCTTAATAAGCTGGTAGATATAAAGAAAGGACAACTAATTGAATAGCTGCCCTTTCCTCTCTCAATCAACAATCCACTCAGCCCAAGAACCAAGCGTATTCACTGTCTCCTAATTTGGCACGTTGAATGCCTTGTACAAACTCTGTACAGTTAAGATTCCTTTCCAAGAAGTTATCTATGTAACTTGATTTTACAGAACCATTGAGCAGGTTTAAGAGCTGCCAGCCTGTAATGCTGTCCCCTGTGCTTTTAAAGTTCGCATCAGAAACGAATGCTCTGCAAGCTGCATTAATTTGACTGTCTCCCAACAATAGACGAGGTAAGCGTTTCTGTTGGTTGGGTGTAAGAGCTTGATATAATCTCATCCTACCTATTATCTGAACAAAACTCGCTTGTTGAGATTGACATCTGCAAGATGTCCTTAACCAGATGCAAGATCTTGGTGGATTGTAAGCATGGAATCAGAATTTAATGCTGACTG
>ENA-OQJX01000440-OQJX01000440.1-human-gut-metagenome-genome-assembly--contig:-NODE-440-length-22445-cov-2.454207_pt1 | contig 22445 bp, 27 predicted proteins | sample MGYA00242615_ERZ504782 | MGnify/ENA primary metagenome ERZ504782 (study PRJEB26092, sample SAMD00036354) | human gut metagenome | host: Homo sapiens | study: EMG produced TPA metagenomics assembly of... | reverse complement strand
TCTATCGATTCCTATTGTGGGATTGTCCCAGTCCTTTCGCTACATAATTATCCGAGTTATTCGAAGGGATTATGGCGCCTTTCACTTGGTCGGCCTGCATTTCTTTCACAGTTTCTGCTGATATAATTTGCTTGCCATTATACATTCCATCGTGATAAATCATGGACAGGAAGTGAAGATAATCATTCATTGTAGTACACAGTCCGCCCCCTAACATGGGTGCATGTCCGCCGTCCGTGTTGATTGGGGTAAAATGAGAGTTTTTCATTTCCAAAGGTTGCGCCAGCAGTTCTTGAAAAAGAGTCTCAAACTCCTCTCCCATCGCCACTTCTGCCATTCTTCCGGCAATTTGCATGGCAAGTCCACCATATTCAAAACGAGTGCCGGGAGTAAAGACTGTATCCAAAGGGAGAATTTCAGTGACTGCCGAATCCAAATGATTATAGTTATCTACACGGGGCTCGGGAAGATATGGACGTACTCCTGATGTATGGGATAATAATTGCCGGAGAAGAATCTTACCTTTAGCATCGTCTTTAAATTCCGGCAACCATTTTTCTTACCGGATCATCCCATCCCAAATCAGTACGGTCTACCACCGCGCCTATGACAGCAGCCGCTACCCATTTTCCGGCAGAAGCGACATATACTTTTGTATCGGGTGTATAATCCCGATAGTTCTTCTGAAAAATGACGGTATCATTCTTCACTACACAAATGGATGCTCCGGGGTAATATCCCTTGTCTACCCATCCTTGGATAACAGAATCCAAAGAAGAGAAGTCATACCGACTTCCCTGACCGGATGATATTTTGCAAGAACCGGACAAAAAGCAGATACTTACAAAAGCGGCAATTAATAAACGATTATTCATTTCGTTGTTTACTATCTATTCTTCTGATTGTAAATCCCAATATACGACATAGCGCTGGCGATGCAAATCGTATAGCGGACGAATCACATCTCCTTGTTCTGTCGTAAACTTCAAATCACTTCCTACACGTTGCAAAGCACGTTCAGGGTGTTTCTTATCTAGTTTCAAAGAGGTACGCAAATGTGCTGGGACATGAAAATTATAGGTATAATAATCATTATAAAGAGCAGGATTTGAGAAAGGAGCAGGGGCTTGCATACCTTCAGTTCCCCGTTCTCCCGCCAATACCAACGGGCCATATAACAGGGCTGCCTTATCCGGGTTATCCGGAGTAGTTTCCAGTTTGATTTGCATCGGATAAGTAGCCGAGATTTGATCGCCATCTTTCCATTCACGGGTAATGGCAATATAAGAACCAGATTTCTGTTTTACAGATATTTTCTTACCATTCACCGAAACTTTTACATCCTTGCTCCACGAAGGATAGCGCAGATAAATAGTCGTGCGGACAGGATTTTCTGCCTGAAGAGTAAAACGTGTTGTTTCTTCCTGTGGGAATTCCGTTTCCTGACGGATTGTCAGTCCTTTTTCTTTCCAGGTTACCTGTGAAGGGATAAATAGATTTACATATATTCCCTGATTGTTATGGTAGTAGATGGCTTCTCCAAACTTTGCATGATTCTCAAATCCGCTACCGACACAACACCAAAAAGAGTTCTCTTTTGTGCTATACAGTTTATGAGACCCGGAAAGCAAAGGCAGAAAATAAGCTACCATACCTGTTTCAGGGTCTTGTTGTCCCAAGATGTGATTATACAATGCCCTTTCGTAATAATCCGCAATAGATGAATCGCCCGTCCAGCAGAAAAGATGGCGGCTAAGTTTGAGCATATTATAGGTACAACAAGTTTCTCCGGTATAGCCGGTCAGATGTTGGGATAACTTCTTCGGATCAAAGTAGTGTTCTTTGTCACTGCTACATCCCGGAGCAAAAGTATGATGGTCAATCATGGTGTGCCAGAAGAATTCCGATAGTTTCCTGCTTGTCTCGTTGCGGGTTAACTCGTAGTTGCGGGCTTCGGCTATCACTTTCGGGATGAAAGTATTGGTATGCTTCGTTCCCAAGTCATCACGAAGTTCTTTCAATGGGTCGATTACGTCATTGTGGTAGAAATATTCCGCCAGCCAGCGATAACGTTCATCTCCCGTTATTGAGTATAAATTATAGAATGACTCATTGATACCGCCAAATTCATTGCGGATCATAAGTTTACGTGTTTCTTCACTAAGGGGTTTCAATTTATTGTATGCCCAATCACCCATTCGGGTGACGATAGTCAATGCTTTCTTATTATCCGCATACAGATATTGATCTATCAGCCGGAGAAAAGTTTGTGCAGAGTATACCAGGGAGCCCATACACCTTTTCCCTGAATATTCCGGTTTATCAGTTCTTCGGGCCAGGCACTCAAATACCCGTTTTTCAGTGCATTCTGCACTTCTTCCAATCCGTTAACCAAGCTATCGCCTTTCAGTTTGAATATCTCACTGCCGGTAGCTGCGTACATCAAACCAAGTGCCGAGAGCATGTGTCCGGTAGTATGTCCGCGAAGTTCGCAATCCAAAGATTCCCAACCACCCAGTTTCTTCACTGTCATATATCCGCCCTCACGTCCGGCAAACACACCGGCATTGGTACGGAAGCTATGTAGCAGACGATTCACATCTATTGACGTCATCCAGGCAGAATCCCGAAGCATATTATCACGGAAACGACTTGGCAACAGGCGAACATCTTTCAAATCAAAACTTTCCGCCTGAAGGGGAGCGACTGTTTCCTTTTTCAACTTTCCCTGATGTTGTCCGGGATATACAGATTGAGCTGACACTATACCCGATACTGTCAATGAACCAAACAAGATTACCGTAACTAAAACTTTCTTATTCATATTATTTCTATCTTTTATCTATAAGATACGAACAAGGTGCCTTAAACACTCAAAGCCACAAAATTATTTAATTAAGCTACAATTCTTTAATTTAAAGCCCACTTTCTTATAAAATTCATCTAAAACGTCCTATCTTTATTCCCCAAATTAAAGAAAGGAGCTACATGGATTTACGTACGGCAAATGTTACAAGATATATTCTTCCTCTGCGTGAGGGAGGCTCATTGCCTGCTCTAGCCGAAGCTGACGATGAATTTAAGTATGTAGTCAAATTCAGGGGGGCAGGACACGGAACAAAAGCGCTGATTGCCGAACTGATTGGTGGGGAGATAGCCCGTGCACTGGGTTTCAGAGTCCCCGAAATAGTTTTTCTGAATCTGGACGAGGCCTTCGGACGAACGGAAGCAGACGAAGAGATACAGGATTTACTTCAATGGAGTCGAGGACTGAATATGGGATTGCATTTCCTTTCCGGTTCGTTGACCTTTGATCCGATAGTACATCAAGTAGATGGAAAAACGGCTTCGCAAGTAGTATGGCTGGATGCCTTGCTGACTAACGTAGACCGTACCATTAAAAACACCAATATGTTGATATGGCACAAAGAACTATGGCTGATAGATCATGGGGCGTCCCTTTATTTCCACCATTCCTGGACTAACTGGCAAAAACAGGCACTGGTTCCTTTTGTACAGATAAAAGATCATGTATTATTACCGTTTGCCGATAGACTGGAAGAAGTAGATATCGAATTCAGACAGATATTGACTTCTGATAAAATCCGTGAGATAGTCAATGCTATTCCCGACGACTGGTTGAACTGGACAGAAGGCACAGAAACTCCACAGGATTTGAGAGACATTTATATTCGATTCTTAGAAGAAAGGATGAAACATTCCGAAACATTTGTAAATGAAGCGCAAAATGCAAGAAAGGCACTTATATGAATACGCAGTCATCCGTTTCGTTCCTAAAGTAGAACGGGAGGAGTTTATCAATATGGGGATTGTGTTGTTTTCCAAACAAGCCAAATACCTGAAATCCCTCTATACGATAGATGAGAACAAACTAAAACTGTTTTCTTCCGAACTGGATATGAATTGCCTGAAAGAAGGGTTACAGGTCTTTGACAAGATATGCATGGGAAATAAAGAGGGAGGAGCCATAGCCAATATGGATATTCCTGACAGATTTCGTTGGCTGACTGCAGTAAGAAGTTCCTGCATACAAGTATCTCGCCCACATCCGGGATTTTCTACTGATTTAGATAAGACTTTGGAAAGATTGTTCAAGGAATTAGTACTCTGATTCCTTGGACAATCTCTTTGTCAAACTAACGGGCAGTAATATAAAAGCTCTGTTCTACTGCTTCAGCAGTCTGCACTTTAGGTTCTCCGCTACGCCCATATTGCCAGGCTACCACTGTCACCTTTACCGGAAATTTTGCACGTGGGGGAATTTTAGTCAATGCCAGTTTATCTCCCTTTATCTCTGCCGGACCTTCTTTTACATAATAGTAAACCGGAAGGCCGGAGTCAGCAGTTCCATTTAAACTTATTTCTTTCACTGAAGCTTTTACATCGGATAGTTTCGGGAAAATTATACTTTGGGGTATCCCTTCCTTATTCCGGTAAGGAATACGAATCTCTACCTGCTGAACGGCACTCCGGTATTTATGATCCTGTTTTACGGAAGCCATCAGGCAGATGCCTCCTGTACGTTTAGGATTATCCAATCCCATCCGATAGAAACGAACAGTAAAAGTTGTATCATTCACCACTTCCACCGGACCGCAAATTCTCGACATTCGAATGGGATGCGTACTGTGTTCTTTTGAATATTCGTTCCTTAACGTATCTGTGTACACTGCTTTCAGGTGGAAAGTGACTCCGTCCGCTTCGGGTTGAAAAGAAGGAGACATACGTACATGGGATTTCGGATTGAAAGTTATCAGTTTTCCTTTTTGCTCAAAGCCGATATACTGCTCTGTCTTTCCACGCTCATTGGCGTAATATTTTTCTGTGGCATCTGCCATTTCCTTATCAAAATACCAAAACGCATGGTTCTTGTCTCCTTTATACTTATCATAGGAAGCGGCTTCGGCTGTAGCTTTTCATTCTTTCGCCAACGGTCTGCCAGCCAGCCATTCTTTGCTTCTACCGGAATTAACTGAATCGGAGCATCCAATGACGAATGCTCCGGCAACCGATATTCCACTGTCTTTTTCAGAAAGAGGGAAAGATAATCAATCAATTCATCGGATATGTCGAAATGTCCGTGTCCTGCATCAGCAAGAAATGCAAGGGGAGCATTCGGATATTCACGACGATAATCGAAAGAGGTTATCAACCGGTCTTCCCACCATTCGTCCTCTCCCATTACCATTAATGAGGGGATACCTTCAATCGTACGGGTTCCCCAATCCAAATTCGCACGCCCGTAACCCGTCAAATGAGTTCTGGGAGAATCACCGTGAATAGAGAGTACGGCCAATGTACGTTCAGGATTCCAGGCGGCAAAGTTCCACGGATAAGTAGCCATTGCCGAGTGTCCGATGGGTATAACCGGGGCAAACTCCAGTTCTGTATATCCGCTTATTTCAGACAAGTTCTTCATCATTGTTTCAAAGATTTGTTGGGTACCTTTTGTCACGTCCCAGCGTTGGTCTATTCCGGGAGTGATCCATATCTCTGCAATTCCCAGTTTGCCCATATTCTTCCGAAATTCAGGATGCTCGAAAATTGTTTCTTCGGTCATATTGTGTTGCCCGATGATGACGGCACGGACTTGTTTACAGTTTTCCGGTATCCATAGATAGGCAGAAGGGTGGGCGTTTGTCTCTTCTGAAATCAGCTCTTTTATTTCCACTGACCATTGCCAGGGGGCTGCTGCCACCTTAGCAACCTGCATGAATAATGACAACAATACAACAAGAAAATATTTATTCATAATGCTTCTTTTAATTGATTTAACTTCCTATACTACGAATATGAAGAACAAAATACTCAAAAAACGACTATATAATAGTAGATATTAAATGCAAAGATAGAGTTATCCGTAAAAAAGGTAGCAAAACCCGTAATCTATATAAAAACAGATTACCTTTTACAGACTAACTTTGTATAGAGGAAATAAAGATAATAAAAACATTAGAATACGCTTTTATTTTAATAATATACTCGATTATGGAAAAAGTAAAATTGAACAATGGCATTGAAATGCCTATTTTAGGTTATGGTGTTTATCAGGTTACGCCTGAAGAGTGTGAACGTTGCGTGTCGGATGCAATCAGTGTGGGCTATCGTTCTATTGATACGGCACAAGCCTATCATAACGAAGAAGGTGTTGGAAATGCAATCAGTAAATGCGGCGTACCACGTGGGGAACTGTTCATCACTACAAAAGTATGGATTTCAAATGCCGGTTACGAAAAAGCTAAAGCTTCTATTGATGAATCACTTCACAAATTAAAAAGTGATTATATAGACTTACTGCTCATTCATCAGCCATTCGGTGATTATTATGGAACTTACCGGGCTATGGAGGAAGCATATAAGGCTGGTAAACTCCGTGCAATCGGTGTCAGCAACTTCTATCCTGACCGCTTTATAGACTTGGCAGAATTCTGTGAAATTACTCCTGCCGTCAATCAGGTAGAGACACACGTTTTCAACCAACAGATAAAGTTGCAGGAAGTAATGAAAGAATATGGTACTAAAATTATGTCATGGGGACCGTTTGCTGAAGGACGAAACGACTTCTTTACCAACCCGACTCTCCAGGAAATCGGTAAAGAATATGGCAAATCAGTGGCACAGGTCGCACTGCGTTATCTGATTCAACGCAATATCATCGTGATTCCTAAATCGACTCATAAAGAACGTATGATTGAGAATTTCAATGTTTTCGATTTTTCGTTAACACCGGACGATATGGCGGCTATCGCTGCGCTTGATACAGCTAAAACACTCTTTTTCTCCCACTATGATCCGGAGATGGTGAAGTGGTTGATTAATTATGGTAAATAGTGGTAAGTAGTAAATCCCAATAAAGACTACAAATGGGAATTTAGCGGTTAAATGAGAATTTATCGGTTAGGCTGAAAGCCTTACAATTATATATTTATTGGGGTGCCCTGAAAGGCTTAATTATATAGCGTAGGGCAACGCCCTACGAAAAAAACACACCAGCCACAAGCCCTGAAAGGCGGAACTGTATACAATTATGCCCTTTCAGGGCGCAAATTCAGATTGTCGTTTTTACGTAGGGCGTTGCCCTACGCTATATAATTAAGCCCTTTCAGGGCACTCCGCAAAATTATCATTTAGCTCATTTATATTCTGAAAAGAATTAAAACCGTCAAGAAACGAACTACTTTTAACGTCAGTTCGATGCAATATCTATCTGTATGACTTAACGGTCAGATACATTCTCCAAAGTTTCGGAAGGTTTGCCGCCCAAGAGCTTTTCCAAGTCACGTAATTGACGTTGATAATCCTGCAACATCTGACTGACAAAACCACGATAGCAAGAAGCTGATATCAGGAAGTTCGACCATTTCGCCCATTCTTCGAAAATCTTTTGACACTCTGTGCGAGGTGAGTTTTGTAAAGAAAAGAAATGCAGGCAAGCCTTTTGCATCTCCGGCATCCCATTTTCCCATGAACGGTCGAGGTTGGTTAACGCTTTAATAAAATGTTTGATTTTGTGGTGTAACGCTCCCAGACGTTGTGATTCCGAACGATCGACTGATACGGTAGGCATAGTCGTCGTGATTGGGCTAAATAAAACTGTTTTAGGTTTTCTTTTTCTTCCAGATTAGGAAAATTAGCTTCCTGCCGATTGCTTCGAACGGTTTTTACAGGTGCATTGTTTTGTTCCTCATGCATGATACAACGGTTTTAAGATAGGCGGGAATAAAAAAACGGTTCCGCCTTTCCCGTTGACTAACACTCCACAGAAGCTGGGGACGCATTAACGTTCCCACGGGGGTACGAAACCGCGTATCTACGGCAGCAACAGGCATAAAAATGCCTGCTACTGGAGTTGAAGCAGGTTCACTGCTTCTGTGGGTATAAAATGTTAGTCGCTGCAAATGTACGATAATTTTTGGAAGTCGCAAATTAAACGGCGCAAGAATCTGTATGAAAATTATGTGATGTTAAAGTGCTGTAGCCATTTCTGAAGCATGTATTAAAATTAAGTATAATGCATTTTTAATTTTGCAATGACAATGTATAAAGATAAACAGTACCTTTGCACAGTCTTTATATAAAAACACGTATTGTTATGGAACAACATCCGATAAAAATTAATAAAGTGCAGATACGCAATCTGCAAATAGAAGATTATGTACAGTTATCCCAATCGTTTACCCGTGTTTATTCTGACGGTAGCGATGTGTTTTGGACTCGTGAGCAGATTCAGAAGTTGATTAAAATCTTTCCGGAGGGTCAGATCGTCACAGTCGTTGACGATAAAATAGTTGGTTGTGCTCTTTCTATTATTGTTGATTATGATAAAGTAAAGAACGACCATACGTATGCACAGGTTACGGGTAAGGAAACATTCAATACACATAATCCCAAAGGAAATATCCTGTATGGCATTGAAGTATTCATCCACCGGGCTATCGTGGTTTGCGTCTCGCACGTCGTATGTATGAATATCGTAAGGAGCTTTGCGAAACATTGAATCTGAAAGCGATCATGTTTGGCGGACGTATCCCGAATTATCATAAATATGCTGACAAAATGCGTCCGAAAGAATATATCGAACGGGTACGTCAACGCGAGATTTATGATCCGGTACTTACTTTCCAGTTGTCGAATGACTTTCACGTTCGTAAGGTAATGACTAATTATCTGCCAAATGATGAAGAATCAAAACATTATGCCTGTTTGCTGCAATGGGATAATATCTATTATCAGCCACCTACACAGGAATATATCAGTCCCAAAACTACGGTTCGCGTAGGACTGGTGCAATGGCAGATGCGTAGTTATAAAACATTGGATGACCTGTTCGAACAAGTAGAATTCTTTGTGGACGCAGTATCTGATTATAAAAGTGATTTTGTTCTTTTCCCGGAATATTTCAATGCTCCTTTGATGTCGAAGTATAACGATAAGGGGGAATCGCAAGCCATTCGCGGATTGGCGAAATATACGGATGAAATTCGGGAACGGTTTATGAATCTGGCTATTAGCTATAATATCAACATTATAACTGGAAGTATGCCATACGTAAAAGAGGACGGATTGCTTTATAATGTAGGTTTCCTTTGCCGACGGGATGGAACCTACGAAATGTATGAAAAATTACACGTCACTCCCGATGAAATAAAAAGCTGGGGACTTAATGGTGGTAAACTTCTGAATACTTTTGACACAGACTGTGCAAAGATTGGAGTCTTGATTTGCTATGATGTCGAGTTTCCCGAACTTTCCCGCCTGATGGCAGATCAGGGGATGCAGATATTATTTGTTCCTTTCCTGACAGATACCCAGAATGCCTATTCCCGTGTTCGTGTTTGTGCGCAGGCACGTGCCATCGAGAATGAATGTTTTGTGGTCATTGCCGGAAGTGTCGGAAATCTTCCCCGTGTGCACAATATGGATATTCAATATGCCCAATCGGGGGTATTTACCCCATGCGACTTTGCTTTTCCAACGGACGGAAAGAGGGCAGAGGCAACTCCTAACACCGAAATGATTTTGGTATCGGATGTTGACCTGGATTTGCTGAACGAACTGCATACTTATGGTAGTGTACGCAACTTGAAAGACCGCAGGAATGACCTGTATGAGGTGAGATACAAGAAATAAAAAGAGTGACGCTATGCTGTCCGGATAGCGTCACTATATGCCTTGGATAGCGTCACTATCCGGGGCATATAGTGGCGCCCTTTTTATAGAATACTTTTTTATTTGGAAGATGTGCCACTCTCCAATATACTAACGATAGAAAACAGCGTAAAGCAAATAGCTCCGAGACCTACCAAAACACGTGCCGGAATGAAATAATCAGCATGTATAGTAGCAAGCTCGAATACAAAAGCCGCCAGGAACAGGCAAGCCAATGCCGTTAATACCGGAATCATAGGAATACGGTTGGCTAATTTGAATTCTTGCCTCCATATCTTAGCCAGCAGGATTACTTTGCTGGAAATACTGTAACATACTAATCCCAACCCGAGCATTATATATCCGGTGGTACCGTTTGCACTTCCGGAATCTGCCAAAATCACGAATAATCCCCATACAAAGGAGATAGATCCCATTAATAAAACCAGTTTCGGCCATTTATTCCGTTCTTTTTCTGAATAATCATTACGTATCTGACGTGCTATGGTAGCTACCAGCGCAATCAAACTGGTACAAATACATGCCAGACCGACCATTACATGTCCCACGACAAAATAAGCAGGATGAGAATGACTGTTGCCTAATAATACAAATGCCCATATCCATGCGATCAGCGAAACGATGATGGCAACAATGACCAATGCCCGTCTCTGATTAAGGGAAAAAGCTCCTTCCGGAACCTCATTACTTGTCGCTTTTGAATTTCCCGGAATTAAAGAGAATCGGGTAGAAGAGGTGGCGGCGGTAGCTACACAAGTGGTTATAAATCCAACACCGGTGATAACGTGTCCAGCAACAAATGCAGAGGTGGAAGTGGCATTACTGAAAATGCAGATACCTCCAATAATAGTAATGATGGCTGCCAGATAGCCTATGATCGGCAAAACATATTTGGCCGATTTATTATAAGTATGTATGATTTGCCGGATGATAGTGGCAGCCGTGCAAAACAGTGCAATGCATATCATACCGAGTGAAAACACAACAGGACCAGCCACAACACGACTCCCGTCATCTCCATAACCATAAATAAACGCTCCGTATCCGAAGCAAAAATAGCCATCGCCAAAGGGATTGCTCTGAATAAAATGCTAATACCGTAATTCATAAGTTAAAGTGCTTTTAGGTTTCCCACTAAAACAAGGAGATACCTGTTTTGTTTAGGCTGTAGGCAGTTTATAATCGTTAACTTCACACGAATCCGATTAAAAGTCCTAGCTTTTTGCTCAACTAAACAAATGTTTTTGTAAATTTGCACCCTTAAAAATGGGGATACCCCTCAAATTGTAAATTGTAAATAGTAAAATCGTAGACAGCTATGGGTAAGAGATTTACTGAATATTCGCAGTTTGACCTTTCGCAGGTGAACAAAGATGTGCTGAAGAAATGGGACGAGAACCAGGTTTTCGCCAAGAGTATGACAGAACGTGATGGCTGTCCTTCGTTCGTGTTTTTCGAAGGACCTCCCTCGGCTAATGGTATGCCGGGTATTCACCATGTAATGGCTCGTACAATTAAGGACATTTTCTGTCGCTACAAAACGATGAAGGGTTATCAGGTGAAGCGTAAAGCCGGATGGGATACGCACGGACTGCCTGTGGAACTAAGTGTAGAAAAGGCATTAGGTATCACAAAAGAAGATATTGGTAAGAAAATCTCTGTTGCCGACTACAATGCGGCTTGTCGGAAAGACGTGATGAAATATACCAAGGAGTGGGAAGACCTGACTCATCGGATGGGATATTGGGTAGATATGAAGCATCCTTATATCACGTATGATAATCGCTATATTGAGACATTATGGTGGCTATTGAAGCAATTGCATAAAAAAGGATTGTTGTATAAAGGATATACGATTCAACCGTATTCACCGGCTGCAGGAACAGGATTGAGCTCACATGAGTTGAATCAACCGGGCTGTTATCGGGACGTAAAAGATACAACGGCCGTTGCCCAATTTAAAATGAAGAATCCTAAACCGGAAATGACGGAATGGGGAACTCCTTATTTTATCGCTTGGACAACTACTCCGTGGACGTTGCCTTCAAATACGGCACTCTGCGTAGGACCCAAAATAGACTATGTGGCTGTACAGTCTTACAACGCTTATACCGGAGAACCTATAACAGTGGTTCTGGCAAAAGCTTTATTGAATGTACACTTCAATGCAAAAGCTGCTGATCTGAAATTGGAGGACTACAAAGCCGGAGATAAACTTGTACCGTTTAAAGTGATTGCCGAATACAAAGGCACGGATCTTGTCGGTATGGAATATGAGCAGTTGATCCCTTGGGTGAAACCGGTTGAGGTATCCGAAGATGGCAACTGGAAGCCTAGTGATAAGGCTTTCCGTGTGATACCGGGTGATTATGTAACGACAGAAGACGGTACAGGTATCGTTCACATTGCACCTACATTTGGTGCGGATGATGCGAATGTGGCACGTGCTGCAGGAATCCCGTCATTGTTCATGATTAATAAGAAAGGCGAAACTCGTCCGATGGTGGATCTGACTGGTAAATTCTATCTGTTGAATGAGCTGGATGAGAATTTCGTAAAGGAATGTGTTGATGTAGATAAATACAAAGAATATCAGGGCGCATGGGTGAAAAATGCTTATGATCCTCAATTTATGGTGGATGGTAAATACGATGAGAAAGCTGCGCAAGCTGCCGAATCTTTGGATATTGTCATTGCCATGATGATGAAAGCAGACAACAAGGCTTTCAAGATAGAAAAGCATGTCCACAATTATCCGCACTGCTGGCGTACAGACAAACCGGTGCTTTATTATCCGTTGGATAGCTGGTTTATCCGTTCTACCGCTTGTAAGGAGCGAATGATGGAATTGAATAAAACCATCAACTGGAAACCGGAATCTACCGGAACCGGCCGTTTCGGCAAGTGGCTGGAAAATCTGAATGACTGGAACCTTAGCCGTTCTCGTTATTGGGGTACTCCATTACCTATTTGGCGTACAGAAGATAATACGGATGAGATATGCATCGAATCTGTAGAAGAACTTTATAATGAAATCGAGAAATCGGTAGCTGCCGGATTTATGAAATCCAATCCATACAAGGATAAAGGTTTCGTGCCGGGTCAATATTCGGAAGAAAATTATGATAAGATTGATCTTCACCGTCCTTATGTAGACGACGTCATATTGGTATCGAAAGATGGCAAACCGATGAAGCGTGAATCAGACTTGATTGATGTATGGTTCGATTCGGGTGCTATGCCATACGCGCAGATCCATTATCCGTTCGAAAATAAAGAACTGTTGGATAACCGTCAGGTATATCCGGCTGACTTTATCGCAGAAGGAGTAGACCAGACTCGTGGTTGGTTCTTTACCTTGCATGCTATCGCTACCATGGTATTTGACAGCGTGTCCTACAAAGCTGTTATCTCTAACGGTTTGGTACTCGATAAGAACGGTAACAAGATGTCCAAGCGTTTGAATAACGCTGTCGATCCGTTTACTACGATTGAAAAGTATGGTTCCGACCCGTTGCGTTGGTACATGATTACCAATTCTTCTCCATGGGATAACCTGAAATTTGACGTTGAAGGAGTGGAAGAGGTTCGCCGTAAATTCTTCGGTACCTTATATAATACGTATTCATTCTTTGCGCTTTATGCGAATGTAGACGGATTTGAGTATAAAGAAGCGGATGTACCGATGGCAGAACGTCCGGAGATCGACCGTTGGATCTTGTCTGTATTGAATACATTAATAAAGGAGGTAGATACATGCTATAATGAATATGAACCGACAAAGGCAGGACGTTTGATTTCTGATTTTGTGAATGATAATTTGTCCAACTGGTATGTTCGCCTGAATCGTAAACGTTTCTGGGGTGGTGAATTTACACAGGATAAATTGTCTGCTTATCAGACATTGTACACTTGTCTCGAAACAGTTGCCAAACTGATGGCTCCTGTATCTCCGTTCTATGCAGACCGGTTGTATACTGACTTGATTACAGCAACAGGACGCGACAATGTAGTTTCTGTCCATCTTGCCGAATTCCCGAAATATCAGGAAGAAATGATAGACAAGGAACTGGAAGCCCGCATGCAAATGGCACAGGATGTTACATCTATGGTGTTGGCATTGCGCCGCAAGGTGAATATCAAGGTACGCCAACCGCTGCAATGTATCATGGTTCCGGTGGTAGATGAAGAGCAGAAAGCTCATATCGAAGCTGTGAAGAACCTGATTATGAATGAAGTGAACGTAAAAGAAGTCAGATTCGTTGATGGTGCAGCCGGTGTATTGGTGAAAAAAGTGAAATGTGACTTTAAAAAGCTAGGCCCGAAATTTGGCAAGCAAATGAAAGCAGTAGCTGCTGCTGTTGCAGAAATGTCACAGGAAGCCATCGGTGAATTGGAGAAAAACGGAAAGTATACATTAAATCTGGATGGTGCGGAAGCTGTTATTGAAGCATCAGATGTCGAGATCTTTAGTGAAGATATTCCGGGATGGTTGGTTGCCAATGAAGGAAAACTGACAGTAGCGCTTGAAGTGACCATTACCGAAGAACTGCGTCGCGAGGGTATTGCCCGTGAACTGGTGAACCGTATTCAGAATATACGTAAGTCAAGCGGCTTCGAGATTACAGACAAAATAAAAATAACAATCTCGAAAAATACGCAAACAGATGATGCGGTAAATGAATATAATACTTATATTTGTAACCAGGTTTTAGGCACATCTCTTGAACTTGTAGATGAAGTGAAAGACGGAACAATGCTGGAGTTTGACGACTTCTCATTGTTTGTGAACGTGATAAAAGACTAATACTATATTGATTAACCTTTTAAAATTGTAAAGTTATGGCAGAAAAGACTAGATATTCGGATGCGGAACTCGAGGAATTCCGTGCCATTATTATGGAGAAACTGGAATTGGCACAACGTGACTATGAACAGTTGAAGAAAAGTTTGATGGGACTGGACGGTAATGATACCGACGATACATCTCCTACGTATAAAGTATTGGAAGAAGGTGCTAATACGCTCTCCAAGGAAGAAACGACCCGACTGGCACAACGTCAGCTGAAGTTTATCCAAGGATTACAAGCTGCTTTGGTACGTATTGAGAATAAAACGTACGGCATTTGCCGTGAAACCGGAAAGTTGATTCCGGCAGAGCGTCTGCGTGCTGTTCCTCATGCTACATTAAGCATTGAAGCAAAGAACAGTGGTAAAAAATAACAGATAGCAAGTAGGCTACAGGTAACGAGCTACAAGTAGCTGCGCAAAGTTTACGCACGGCACTTGTAGCTCGTTATGTTTAACTTATAATAAACACATGAAGAAACTATTCACGAAGGGGAGAATTGCCCTTCTCGTTATCTTTTCCGTATTGATTATTGACCAGATCATCAAGGTCTGGATTAAAACTCACATGTACTGGCACGAAAGTATACGTGTGACCGATTGGTTTTATATCTATTTCACCGAAAATAACGGGATGGCTTTCGGTATGGAAATCTTCGGTAAGTTATTCCTGACAACATTCCGCATTGTTGCGGTAGCATTGATAGGGTGGTATCTCTATAAAATCATAAAGAAAGGTTTTAAAACAGGTTATATCGTCTGTGTGGCTCTTATTCTGACCGGTGCTTTGGGAAACATCATAGATAGTGTGTTCTATGGAGTTATTTTCAATGAAAGCACTCATTCGCAGATTGCCAGTTTCATGCCCGAAGGTGGTGGATATTCTACCTGGTTTTACGGAAAAGTGGTGGATATGTTTTACTTTCCGATTATAGATACAAACTGGCCTACATGGATGCCGTTTGTAGGTGGAGAGCATTTTATATTCTTTAGTCCGATCTTTAATTTTGCAGATGCTGCTATCAGTTGCGGTATCATTGCCTTATTACTCTTTTATAGTAAATATTTGAATGAGTCTTATCATTCACTGGATAAAGATAAAAAGGAAGCTACGGATCATGAAAAATAAATTTCGGTTTCATCTGTGTCTCATCTGCATGTTCGTTTTTGCGGTAGCCGGGTGTAAAGTGAAAAGACCCAGTGATGTAATCTCGGAATCGAAGATGGAGAATTTGCTGTATGATTATCATGTGGCAAAGTCTATGGGAGATAATTTGCCTTATAGTGAGAATTATAAGAAAGCATTGTATATCGACGCCGTTTTCAAGAAATACGGGACTACACAAGCTGCATTTGATTCATCCATGGTTTGGTATACCCGTAACACAGAGATTTTATCGAAAATTTATGATAAGGTGAAAAAACGCTTGAAAGACGAACAGGAACTTGTTGGCGACCTGATAGCCAAGCGTGATAAGAAACCGAAAATGACTAAGCAGGGTGATAGCATCGATGTCTGGCCGTGGCAGCGTATGGTACGTTTGACCGGTGAAATGATGGATAATCAATATGTATTTACTTTGCCGACCGACTCTAACTACAAAGACCGGGATACATTGGTATGGGAAGTGCGGTATCGTTTCCTGGAGCCGATGCTTGCCGACTCTTTAAGAGGTGTCACTATGGCTATGCAGGTGATTTATGAAAAAGATACGATCAATCATTGGAAAATGGTGACTGAACCGGGTGTGCAACAAATTCGTTTGTTTGCAGACACATTAGGTTCGATGAAAGAAATAAAAGGTTTCATTTATTATCCGATGGATAGCCAGGAAAAAGGCGGGGCAGTATTGGCCGACCGTTTCATGATGACTCGTTATCATTGTACGGATAGCTCGCATTTGCTGTACGCGATTCTTTGAATAAGATAGAAGCATTGAAAGCAGATTCTTTGAAGAAGATAGCTACTAAAGAAAATGCCGACTCTTTACATAAGGTCATAGACAAGAATAAAGATGACATTCAGCGTCTGACACCGGAAGAGATGAACCGTCGTCGTACGGGAACTCATCGTGAGAAGAAGCCGGAGCAGATTCAGGTGGAACAGCATATCCAAAAGGAACGGATAGAGCAAAGAAAAGAACGCCAGATGAATCAACGCAGGAAGCAGCAACAAAGACGTTCAAACAACTGATTGTAATGAAACGTTTTGCTTCTCATTATTTGCTGATACCTGCCGTCGGATATATGAAGCAGCAGGTAGTGGAGATCACTGACGAAGGAGTTGTCCGAGGTGTGTTCCCATTGACCGAAGAGATTGAATCGGTTGAATGGATGCCGGGAGTGATTGTGCTGCTTTCTGAAAGTCAGGTGGAAGAAATAAAAAACACTGGGATGATTTTAAAAAACATCCCAGTGTTTCAAATCAATCTTCCCAGTGTTTCGAATCAATCTTCCCAATGTTTTAATGAGTATCTGCAGGAAGCAGAAAAGAAGGGGGAAGCTTTATTTCCTTATTTGTTTTATCCTTTTGATTTTACTTCCATGCAGCCTGTCGACGGAACTCGGCACAGATTACTGCGGTAGCAATGGCTACATTCAGAGACTCGGATGTCTCTTGGCCTGCCGGGTAATTGGGGATATATAATTTTCGGTTGATTAATGTGGCTACCTCTTTCCCTATGCCATTCCCTTCATTTCCCATTACGATCAAGCCATTGGCCGACAATGGTTGTTCATACATATTTTTCCATCCAGGAACGTACCGAACACAGGAGTATCTCCGAGCGACCGGATAAAATCGGGGAGGGAAGTATAATGCACTTTCACCCGGGCAATTCCACCCATAGTGGCTTGTATAGTCTTAGGTTATATACATCTACCGTATTCTGCGAGCAGATAATATGTTCGATGCCAAACCAGTCGGCCAGACGGATAATAGTACCCAGATTTCCGGGATCTTGTACATCGTCCAATGCAAGGCAAAGCGATGAACGAACTGCCTCCGGATCCAAAGTATATTGTGGTTGTTCGAAAATAGCAAGTACCTGTTGGGGAGTTTTCAATAAACTGGCCCGTGAAAGATCTTCCTGTGAAACTTCTACCAGTTCACTTGCGTCAATACCCGGATGCTCCTGAAACCAGAAGGGAGTGGCTGCTAAAAAACGACAGGGAAAATGTCCGAGTAAATCACCTACCAATTTAGGACCTTCAGCCAGAAATACCCGCTCTTCTTTACGTATTTTCTTCAGTTCCAGCGAGTGGATATACTTTATTTTGTTTTTACTTAATGATGCCATAGATTTGATATTCTTTTGCAAAGCTATAAAGATATTTCCAATCTATCCTTACTTTCTTTCGTCTTTTTCTTAAATTATTTTCCCCGTCGGAAAATATAATTTATCTTTGTAGGCGCATTTTTCATGCTATCGATGTAAAACCGTATGAGGAGAAATTTTCTTTGTTTGCTTGCTTCTGCTGCTGTCTTGTCACTTGCTTCGTGTACTACCACTAAGTTTGTGCCGGATGGATCTTATCTGCTGGATGAAGTCAAAATTCGTACGGACCAAAAAAATATACGGCCTTCTTCCTTGCGCATGTATGTTCGCCAAAATCCTAATGCCAAGTGGTTCAGTCTGATAAAGACCCAACTTTATGTATACAATCTGTCGGGGCGTGATTCGACCAAATGGGGGAATAAGTTCTTGAGAAGAATAGGGGATGCTCCCGTAATATATAGCGAGGACGAAGCGCAACGTTCTGAAGAAGAGATCACTAAGGCTGTGCATAATATGGGATATATGGCGGCAACAGTGAAACGTTCGACCAAAGTAAAAAAGAAAAAGATCAAAGTCTATTATGACGTAACGGCAGGCAAGCCATACGTTGTTCAATCTATCAAATATGATATTTATGATCCTAAAATAGCTGCGCTTCTCAAACAGGATTCTGCCAGAAGTTTGCTGAAGGAAGGAATGTATTTGATGTGAATGTATTGGATGCGGACAGGCAACGTATCACAAATAAGTTACTTCGGAACGGTTATTATAAGTTTAATAAGGATTATATCGGATATACTGCCGATACCGTTCGTAATACTTATAATGTAGATCTGACTCAACATTTGCAGATGTATAAAGCTCATGCGAATGATTCGGCAAGAGCACATCGGCAATATTGGATCAATAAGATTAATTTTATTACGGATTATGATGTTTTGCAGTCCTCGGCAATGAGCAGTGTGGACATCAATGATTCGGTTCATTATAAGGATATCCGATTTATTATAAGGATAAACTTTATTTGCGCCCTAAAGTTCTCACGGATAATCTTCGGTTTGCTTCCGGCGACCTGTATAATGAGCGCGATGTGCAGCAGACCTATTCCAGTTTTGGACGTTTATCGGCATTGAAATATACGAATATCCGTTTTATTGAGACTCAAATAGGAGATTCAACGATGCTTGACTGCTATGTGATGCTGACCAAGAGCAAACATAAATCAGTGGCTTTCGAGGTAGAGGGAACTAATTCTGCCGGTGACTTGGGAGCGGCAGCTTCCGTCTCTTTCCAAAACAGGAACCTTTTTCGCGGATCAGAAACTTTTATGATAAAATTCCGTGGAGCGTATGAAGTCATTTCCGGACTTCAGGCAGGTTATTCGAATAATAACTATACAGAATACGGGGTAGAAACGAGTATCAACTTCCCTAATTTCCTGTTCCCTTTCATTTCCTCTGATTTTAAACGGAAAATCAGGGCGACAACAGAGTTTGGTTTGCAATATAATTATCAGTTGCGCCCGGAATTCCTGCGTACGATGGCTTCTGCCAACTGGAGCTACAAGTGGACGCAACGTCAGAAGATACAACACCGTATTGATTTGATTAATATTGCTTTTCTGTATTTGCCTCGTATCTCTGACAGGTTTAAAGAAGACTATATTAATAAAGGACAGAACCATATTTTCCAGTATAATTATCAGAATCGATTGATTGTAAATATGGGATATAGCTATAATTATAATAGCGTGGGAGGATCTATTATCAACAATACGATTGCTTCTAATTCATATTCCATCCGTTTTAATTTCGAGTCGGCGGGAAATATAATGTATGCCCTGTCTAAGGCTACCAATATTCGGAAGAATAGTAATGGTGAATACGCTATTTTGGGAATTCCTTATGCTCAATATTTGAAAGGAGAGTTTGATTTTGCCAAAAATATCAGAATCGACCATCGTAACTCTTTTGCGTTTCATGCCGGTGTAGGAATAGCTGTACCTTATGGAAATGCAAAAACGATTCCGTTTGAGAAACAATACTTCTCTGGTGGAGCCAATAGTGTTCGCGGATGGGCTGTTCGCGATTTGGGACCGGGTTCTTTTGCCGGAAATGGAAATTTGCTCGATCAATCGGGAGATATTAAGCTGGATGCCAGCATTGAATACCGAAGCAAATTATTCTGGAAATTTCAGGGAGCGGCATTTATTGATGCGGGTAATATCTGGACCATCCGGAGTTATGCCAACCAACCGGGAGGAGTTTTCAAGTTTGACAAGTTTTATAAGCAAATAGCCGTGGCCTATGGACTAGGGCTTCGCCTGGATTTAGATTTCTTTATCCTTCGTTTTGATGGAGGTATGAAAGCTGTCAATCCCGCCTATGAAACGAAGAAAGAACATTTCCCGATTATTCATCCTAAATTTAGTCGTGACTTTGCTTTCCATTTTGCTGTGGGATATCCTTTCTAACCAGCCATTTATTATTTTCTCTTACAAATTGGAGGGTATCTTGCAGAGAGCTCATATATTCTATTTTTCCTTCAACAGGATTAATGACGAATGTATTTTTTATTTGGCAAACAACCGTTGCTTCCTCTGAATTAGCATCTATCTCACTGGATATAACAGAAACTTTTGCAGCACCTCGTGTCTTGAGCTGATCCAGATGAGTTTGCCGTACATTAGACGCTAAAAAGCTAAGATAGGACAGGGAAGAAGGTGTACTCCATGCTTGGGCGGCCGGGTAATTGAAATTATAGAAGGCTTCGCAGAAATCTATAGCTGTTTGTTCTATTTGAGTTTGAGGAGTTTGTTGCTGGCAGGACAGACAAGTGAATATTAGGACAGAATAGATAAGTGTATATAGTTTATTCATAGTATAAAAAGATGCTGGATGGAAGATGAGATTGAAAAAGGAGATGAAACTACTTATTGAAGTTTCATCTCCTTCGTATTTCTTTTAATTTTTAGCGGGCGGCAAACATAAGATTGCTCATTGTAGCTTGGCGTGCTGCCAGCATACCTTGAGCATCCAACGTTACATTCATCTTTTCGCCATTCGGTAAGAACAAATCAGCAGTGCCGTCATTGTTCATTTTTACTAATTCAGCGCTTTCACCGTTTGCAACAACATTCCATGTGTTAGCTTCTTTGTTGTAGATCAAATCCATTGAAGCAGTTTCGCCTTCTTTAGTAATAGAATATCCATTCTCAAGAGTTTTCACCATGTAGTTGCCGTTCTCTCCTTTTACTTTCTTTACGTCACCTACATTAGCCATCGGGTTTGAACCACTCCAGAATTCGATAGATTGATAACTAAAGCATCAGCCAGGTAAGCTACGCCATAAACCGGAACAATGTTGAAAGCAAGGAATACGAGTTCGTTTACAAACTTGTTTCCAACTGATTGATTCCAAGAAGACAGGCGGTTGAATAAACTGAATGATCCTACACAAGAACTGAATAATAGCTACCGCTAAGCACTACTGCGACTAAAGTCAGTTTCCCTCTTTTCATGTTAAAACATTTTTGATTAATAAAAAATATTGATAATTTCTCTCATACAAGTATGCAAATATAATATTTTTTAATTAATCAGGGGGATTATTTCTAATTTTTGTATGCTCTTGATTTTCGTCTTGACAATTCGTTTCCTATGATATGGTCTATTGAAAATTTACCCGGACCGGCAATATACATCAATATGAATACCACTAAATAAATGAAAGCTAGCTCTTTAACAGCAAATACATCATTTGCGTGAACTACAAAGAAAGCTACTATCATCGTGAAAATCATCGGGATCATGGCTAAGCGATACAAGAAGCCTACAATAAATGCCATTGAACATACAAGTTCACCAAAAATAGCTAATCCGAGAGACAGGGGACTTCCTATTCCAAGCGGATCAGGAAATACAGTTGACAACTCTTGGAAACTACTCCATTTTTGGATACCATGGTTCATTAATAATATGCCGAAGATGATCCGGACAGCCAATAGCAACAAAGACACTTTTGTTGTATTCGATTTTGTGGGGAATAAGAAATCATAAATCATAAGTCGTTCTATTTTTAAGTTTATCTCTATTTATATAAACATAAAAATCTTGAAATTGTTCTTTGCTGATAGCACAACTTGTAGAATCTCTGCCAGTTCTTCGGTTATTCCTTGTTTATGAATAAATAAACTTTGTATCTTTGTGGAAAATTCTAAAGATATGGCGCAACATACTTATGACAATGAAGCTGTTCAGGAGTTATTGAACTGGGCAAAAAAGATGATCGAAACAAAGAATTATCCAACTGAAAGATATCAGGTCAATCAATGTACTACAATTATTGATGGTAAATCGTATTTGGAATCGTTGATTGCTATGATTTCCAGAAACTGGGAAAATCCGACTTTTTATCCTACTATTGAGCAATTATGGGAGTTCAGGGAAAAGTGGGAAAACAAAGAATCGTAGTGAATGGCCGTTCCATGTTGGGAGATAAGTTATTTCATCATATAGAAATGCACTCTTAATCATGTCGGATAAGAGTGCATCATCTATTTTTTGTATATCTGTCGGCTTGCTATTTATCTATTTATTAGAAAGGCATGTCCATACTTTTTTCTTTTTT
>ENA-OQJX01000439-OQJX01000439.1-human-gut-metagenome-genome-assembly--contig:-NODE-439-length-22495-cov-5.807761_pt1 | contig 22495 bp, 23 predicted proteins | sample MGYA00242615_ERZ504782 | MGnify/ENA primary metagenome ERZ504782 (study PRJEB26092, sample SAMD00036354) | human gut metagenome | host: Homo sapiens | study: EMG produced TPA metagenomics assembly of... | reverse complement strand
CCGGACTTTACATTCTTGGTGTAAACTGGGTGTTTGTTTTGCAATCTGCTGATTTTCAGCGTTTGTTGCGGAGAAAGAGGGATTCGAACCCCCGGAACCTCTCAGTTCAACGGTTTTCAAGACCGCCGCAATCGACCACTCTGCCATCTCTCCCTGTCTCTAAGACGGGTGCAAAAGTAGATAGTTTATTTGAATTATGCAAGTTTTTCGTTTTATTTATTTTCACTTTTTTCGTGTTTTATCCCTCCATTTCTGATTCTCAGACACATAAAAATATCCGATCCCTATGCTATGCACAGGAACCGGATATAAATATGTATAGAGAAATTAAAACACTCTTTTTAGAAAAAAGGCATCTGTCTATTTCGTTTGCAGACTGCTTGAATGCAAGGCCATATGGGCCTTCTCCTGCTCAGTTCTGATTGACCCGGCAGCCAGAATAATAGTTATGATCAAACCGATACAAGCCACTATAGCGATTACTTCCGTACTTTTGCGGGAAAGATACTTCCCTATGTTCTTTTCCATGCGTATTACTTTTTTATGAATAATCTGCTGATCTGAAATGTGTGATTCAAAATTAAGAAGAAAAGGAAGGCTTAGGGAGACGGTGAATAAATAAGTGGACAGGCAAAACGTTCAAACATCTATTTAACAACAAGATACACACCTATTATATTACTAAAAAAGTGGATCAAATATAAAAGGATTAATGAATTTTCCGGACTAAATTCTCGAAATCATCCCTGGAAACGCATGCCTTGTTCTTTACTTTTGCTCGGTAATTATAGATGGTATTCACCGAATAGCGAAGGAATTCGGCTATCTGAGAACTGTCGTTTATCCCCAAACGGATCAACGCAAAAATACGAAGTTCCGTATTCAGCAACTCGTCCCTTTTCAATACCACCTGTTCGTCTTCAAGCAAAAGTGAATTAAATTGTGTCACAAAATTCGGGAATAGATGGAGAAATGCAGTATCAAAATTCTTATAAAGTGCATTCAGCTCCGCCTCCAAGCCCTTTGACGATCGGGTAACTTTAACCAGTTCCCCGATCTGTCCGGAAGAAACCATCTTATAAACCATACGACGATAACCGTCGAGTTTATCGATATAAGAAGAACACAGACTCATGAAACGCCCGATATATTCCTCCTTGATCCGGTTGGATTCAGACAGTTCGAGGTTGGCAGACTGCAAACGATCGTTCATCTGATGCAATTCGCCGTTCAGCACCTTCAACTGCTCGTTTGTCTCCTGCAAATGATTGCGGGCCTCCGCCAGTCGCTTCATCTGCCGGTATATATAAACGATGGCAGAGATCAATAACAAGGTAAGTACACTAATCAGCGTCAGATATGTGACCAGTATCCGGTTCTTTCCTTCTATCGTAGCCTGATAGTTCTTATCGATTAACGAAAGGATATCCGCACTCTGCCAACTTCTTGAGCGGGCACGAAACCGGTTCGTCTCATCCCAAGAAAAACGGATATAATGATAAGCACGCTCGATATCGCCATCTTTAAGCAATAAATCAGCCAACATCCACAAGGAAGCATGATCTGTGATAGCCGACTGAATATCAGACAAAGACGAAAGGGCCAAATAATATTTTTCTTTTTCCCGATCCTTTTTTTGGCGGTAGATCATCGCACGCTGATAAGAAGTAAGTGCATATTCAGGAGTTCCGAACGGAATTTTTGCCAAACGTGTATCATTGATCCGAAGGGCTTCATCAGTATGTCCGTCAGCCCGCAGAGCCAGTTCCTGCAACTCAACCGCTTGCTGGCATCTTCCGGCAACATCATCGCTAAAGAATCCCGATAGACGAGAGATTTATCTTCATAGCGGCGTATACTTTGAGGATCACGGGAATTACCGGAGATCTCCCTGTATACCTGTTCTTTACAGGCGTAATAATCACGGGTAAGAGAAGCTGGCAAAGTTTCACGGCGGACTTCCTCCAATACATCAACCGCTTCTTGATACATGCCAGTTGCAGCATGCAGGGAGGCTAACAGCAATTTACTTTTGTACTCTCGCTCCAGATCACGCAAATTACAGGCGATCCTGATATTTTTGGTCAGATAGAGGACAGCCGAATCGCACATATAAGATTTATATTCCCGATAAATGCTATCGTTGAGCTGATAAGCAGCAATAGAGTTCGGAGCTATCTTGGTTGCCTTTCCTTTCAATTCACGGATCCGGGCTTCTCTCCTGTCTTTATAAATCTCATGCTGGAGAATCGTTTGATCCAAATTGATTAATAAAGAGTCGAGGTTACTTTCCGCAAAAACCATATTTGCAGTAAAAAACAAAAACAGAATTATCCTGTACCTCTTTCCCATTTCGACTCCAACTTGTTTCCGGCAGACAAATGTAAAACAAAAAAGCTTTCCTCCGGACGAATAGCCGGGGAAAAGCTCTTAAATACATAAAAACAATCTGATATCATGTGGTAACATGTGCTTGTTTCAGCTTCTTCTTCGATAAGAAATTATGCGCCATCATTGGAAAAAGCTCCAGAAGCAAGAGTTCTTTTTCGTTTTCAGCCAATTGGACACCAACGTCTTCTATTACAGGATTTTCCTGCATTTCATAATCGGAAGGATCATAGGGGACCTCATCCCGCGAACCCGTAATCTTCAAACGAAATTCCGGATCAATCGGAACCGGCGTCTTTCCATACTCGCCTTTTACCAAAGCGACGAATTGATTGGACGGATTACTGTACATCGGACGTCCTTTTTGTTGATCCAACGCGCACGATACGGCTTGAGCCCGATGATCTGGCTTGTCGGCGTTACCAAAGGCGGCAAACCTGCATCCATGCGCACCTGGGGGATCAACGACATTGCTTTTTCCAACAAGTCCAACTGTCCCAATTGCTTCAACTGAGCTACCATATTCGTATACATTCCTCCGGTATCTGTGCCTTCTTCACCAGTTCATTCGGTTCGGGGAAACCAAAATATTCTTCTATAGCACGGCAGAAGATAAGCAAATCTTCCTCTTTGTCTTTCCGGGCTGCGTCGATCGCATCGTTAAAAAAACGGTCGATCTCAGTCGGTATTCTGTCTGTCAAAGGGTTAAACGGCTTAGGTAGTTGTTTTGCCATATCGAAAACAGACAACTCTTTGCGGATATCCAACAGATGAGCATTGATTTTCGCGATTGCCTCCATATTGATATCCAGCTCGATCCCCATTTTCTTACAAAACACATACACCAGTTCGATTGCCGGAGCAGCCGTTCCACCGGCGAAATACCAGATATTGGTATCGACAACATCCACCCCGTTGACAATAGCGGCCAAAACCGAGGCCAAACCATATCCAGGCGTACAATGAGTATGAAAATCTACCGGAACTTTGAGATGTTTTTTAAACAAACGCACTATTTCGGCACTTCTTCCCGGTGGAATCAGGCCGCTCATGTCCTTAATCGTGATCATATCGGCTCCCAAAGCTCCATTTGAAGCGCTTTATCCAAGAAGTATTCATTTGTAAAAACAGGCTTATGCAACGGATGTCCGTGTAAAGCTGCGACAATTCTTTCAACAGCCGAATGGTACGGATCGATCGTGTAACAGACGGCACAATCAGCCATTCCTCCGAAGCGTTTTACATATTTGACTGTCGATTTTATATTCTCCACATCATTCAGCGCATCAAATATGCGCATGATATCCAATCCCGATTCTATTGAATTGTGGCAAAAGCCTTTAATAATCTTATCGGGATAAGGATTGTAACCAAACAGGTTACGCCCGCGTGAAAGGGCCGTCAACTTAGAGGTATTCCCTACCGAAGCTTTTATTTTCTCCAACCGCTCCCAGGGATCTTCTCCCAAATATCGCATGATAGAATCGGGCACAGCACCACCCCATATTTCCATCGCATAAAAACCTGCTTCTCTATAAAAAGGAAGCACTTTGTCTATCTGTTTTTGTGACATTCGCGTCGCAAAAGCAGATTGCTGACCATCCCGGAGAGTCAGATCCCGAATCAAAAGTTTTCGTATCATACCTAATAATTTGTTTAGACCGTTTCAGACTTAAATCTATCTTTATAACAAAATTAAACTGTTTTGATTGGAATTACCTGGTTAAGAAATCAAAACAGTTTCTTATTGTCATTCCCAGCTTATTGTACAAATTCCTCAAACACCTATTGGTCCAAATCGAAATAGTAGCGCATAAAATTTGATTTTCTACCCCATATTTTTCAAATTTCCCTTGCGGGTAATATTTTTTAACAAACCCAAAATCACATAAACCACTAAATAACAAAACAATATAATTTTCCTGCTTTTCAGGGCAGTTATTGTATAGTTTTATAATCAAGAAAGACCGATTCGCCTTTAAACAACGGGCAGATCGCAACGCTCGTCAAGGGAAAAGCGTTGAAGTATGCTGGAAAACTCTATCCGGAGGAACATAAGCGGAAATTTACAACTGGAAAGGCAATACTCCGCAAATGATACTGCCTTTTCTTACATATAAAGTCTATATTTGATATTGATTATTCTTCATAAATCAATGATTCATAGATATTTTAAGCCGCTTACGAAGATATCTGACGGCATAATGTTTTCGAGAAATCAAAGTATTCACGGGCGTCTTACACATTTCGGATAATTCGATAAATGTAAGACCGTTCAACTCCGTTTGCTCGAACACGTATCTTTGTTCTTCGGGTAATTCGTAAAGAGCTTTTTCCAATTCTTCCCATACAACGCTTTTCAGATATTCTTTTTCGGGGGATTGCTCCTCGTCTATCAAAAAATCGGTTACTTGCTGCATAAAAGTATCACCATCTTGCTGTATGACAATTTCGGGCATCCGTTCTTCTTTACATTTCCTGCCGTTATCGATAATTTTGTTTCTTGCCGTTTGGAAAAGCCAACTCGAAACTTGATTGATAGGACTTACATTATCCGCTTGGATAAACCGTAAGAATACATCTTGCAATATGTCTTCTGCTTCATCTTCCGAAGTTCTATAGCGTATGAATGAAAATAACTGTCGGCGATATTTTTTGAATATTTCTGCAACGTTATGCCTTTTCATTGTCTATATCCTCATGGCTCAACCTTGATAACTGTCTGCGAATAAATGCACTTCGTTCTTCCACCGACATTTTTTTCATTTTCTCGAAACTCCCTCTCTTCTTAATGTGAAACATCGGAGGAAGTATATTCCCGTTTAAGAAGCGGAATAGAAGCGTCAGTCCTAAAGCCTGCCAATAATTGATATTGCTCCATCCCGTTATGGACGGAACAAGCCAGTTCCATAACCACATGACAATTCCTACAACCAGAGCAATCATACAAATTCCGCCTGTCATATTGAGCATGAATTTAGCTCTTAATTTCCATACGTTCATTATTTTATCTTTTTTAGTTCGTTCAATTTTAATCACATTATTAGGACAATGCTGTTCACAAAGTTTACACCCGATGCACAAATCAGCAGCAATAATATTGACGAAACGGCATGAACCATTGTCCACCAATGTAAAACACCCACATGGGCAGCAAGTTACACATTTTCCACAACCCGTACAATTATATGTAAATATATCTATTTCCATCATTTTAACGACTGAAGAAAAAGAATACGGCCATTAAAAAAACGGTAAAAACAAACCAAAATCTTGATTTGATGGCAGTCCGATTATGTTCTCTCTTGTGGCTCTTCTTGACCTTGATGGCATCATTTGGACAAAGTCTTGTACATCTTTTACATCCGAGACAAAAGTCCTTATTGGTAACACTGACACAAAAATGCGAGCCGTCATTTGTAATTAACAATACACCACTGGGGCAATTTTCGACACATTTTCCACAACCGATGCATTTGTCTGCATAAATTTCTATTTCCATATTTATTTCTTCTTTTATGTTTCTTCATGTAGGTAGACGAATGGGAGAAACAGATATTTTAACCGGAAGTATTTTTTTCTGCGGTAAAGTCAACTATCAAATGCTATTATAGTCATAAAATGACATCCAGCCCAAAAACCTCATTACTAAAAGAAAAATTACTTTAAGAAAAAAACTATCTTTGAGGATTCATTACAATAAATTCAAAAAACAAATGGCAACCTCAAATATATCCGACACATTTCGAAAAGCAGAAGAGACAGATATCGAGCGAATCTGGCAAATCATCGGTCAGGCAAAAGCCAGATGCAACGCCTTGGAAGTCAACAATGGGATGAAAGCTATCCAGCTATCGAGCATATCCATCAGGACATACAGGACGGAAACGGATACGTCATTTGCCGGGAAGACCGGGTTGTTGCATACGGAGTCATTTCATTCGACGGAGAACCTGTCTATAAAGAGATAGAGGGCAAATGGTCAAACGACCTGCCTTATGTCATCGTCCACCGTCTTGCCATTGCCGACGAGATGAAACGGCAGGGCATGGCAAAGCAATTTATGTTGCAAGCCGAGGAGGTGAGCCGTAAGAAAGGTGTCTACAACTTCCGTGTGGACACGAAATATGACAATACTTATATGTTACGTCTGATCGACACATTAGGTTTCCGATATTGCGGCGAAGTGTATTACCGGAATAACAGTGCAAGAAAAGCATTCGAAAAGACGATTCGTCCCCACTCCCATCCCATCGGTATTTCCGGTTATACAATCCGGGAAGCGACTTTAATGGATGCAGTCCCAATCTTTGAAGCGATCGATAAGGACCGGGAAGATCTGCGTATTTGGCTGCCTTTTGTCGACAGCCTTAAAAGTGCTGTGGATGAAGAAAGGTTCCTGCAATCCGTATTGGCTGTTCCATACGAGCAACGCGATCCTGTTTACATTTTGGAACAAGGGGAAACTATTTGTGGACTGGCAGGTTTCCATTTCTCCGATGCACCCAACCATCGTACCGAAATAGGTTACTGGCTACTTCCCGCCTACCGGGGAAAAGGAATTATTACGCACGCAGTCCGTTATCTTTGCCAATGGGCTGTCTGTAAACGGAACATAAACCGCATCCAAATCCGGTGTGCTGTCGAAAACCATCCAAGTAACGCCATACCGAAACGTTTAGGATTCACATTGGAGGGAACAGAGCGGGATGGCGAACTGTTGGTTTCTGGTGAATATGTAGATACTAATGTATATAGTATATTAAAAAAAGAAGTCGAATCATGGAACAGGAAATCCAACTAAACGAGCACAACAAAGCCGAATATCCACCCATACATACGGCTGGTTTCAACCCTTCTTTAAACGATGTCATCATCTATCAAACAGAAGACGGGGAAATCAAAATGGATGTCAAAATGGAAAAAGAAACGGTTTGGTTAACGCAAGCGCAGATGAGTGAATTGTTCCAAAAAGACAGGACAGTCATTGGTCGACATATCAATAACATATATAAAGAGGGAGAACTATATAGAGATACCACATGTGCAAAATTTGCACACATGGGTTCAGAAGGTGATCAAAAATATGAAACTTTACTGTATAATCTCGATGTTATCATATCGGTAGGCTATCGGGTAAAATCCAAGCGCGGCACCCAATTCCGTATCTGGGCCAACAAAATACTAAAAGACTATCTTATTAAAGGATATGCCATCAACCAAAAGATACAATTAGAACATTATCAAGAGTTGAAAGACATCGTCCGTATCCTCGGCAATACACTCAAAAACCAGGAACAACTAACATCCGAACAGTCTAAAGGCCTATTGGCTGTTGTAACCGATTATGTCTATGCCCTTGACACTTTAGACAAATACGATTATCAGCAACTCACAATCGAAGAGACGACAAAAGGAGATAGATTTCATGCCACCTATGAAAATGCAATGGAAGCTATTCGAAGCCTAAAAGGTAAATTCGGGGAAAGCGAACTGTTTGCACATGAAAAAGATCAGTCATTCAAAAGTTCGATTTCAACCATTTACCAGACATTCGATGGTGTAGAACTTTATCCCAGTATTGAAGAGAAGGCAGCTATGCTACTTTATCTGGTAACAAAGAATCATTCTTTCAGCGATGGTAATAAACGAATTGCAGCTATGCTATTCCTCTGGTTTATGGAAAAAAACGGTCTTCTCTATCATACGAATGGAGAAAAACGGATCGCTGATAATACATTAGTAGCCCTCACTCTAATGATTGCTGAAAGTCGTACGAATGAAAAAGACATTATGGTAAAAGTAGTAGTAAATTTAATCAACCAGAATAATTAATATGGAACAGGAAATCCAACTAAACGAGCACAACAAAGCCGAATATCCTCCTATGCATACGGCAGAACATATCTTGAATCAGACGATGGTCCGTATGTTCGGTTGCCCGCGTTCGAAGAATGCACATATAGAAAGGAAAAAGAGTAAATGTGACTACGAGTTGCCGGAAGAACCGACAGCCGAAATAATGGCAGAGGTGGAACGCCGGGTAAATGAGGTGATCGACCGGCATTTGCCTGTTACAATCGAATTTGTACCGAAAGCAGAAGCCAAGGAGATCGTCGATCTTAGCAAGTTGCCGGAAGACGCAAGCGACACACTGCGTATTGTCCGCATCGGAGATTATGACGCTTGCGCGTGTATCGGAGCGCATGTCAATAACACTTCTGAAATCGGACATTTCAAAATGTTGACATACGATTATACCGACGGCCGGCTACGCTTGCGTTTCAAATTAACAGAATGATAAATAAAGTGCCAATATGCCAATAAATCAACGTGCCAATAGATGGAAAGCTCCTACTGATTGACACATTGATTTATTAGCATATTATTCACCTTGACCGTACTTCTTTCCTCATAAAAGAGACATACGACAATGCAAAACATACAACTGTCGCAGCAATCAATCCAGTCAGTTGCGGCCAAACAACCAAAAGACTCTGGCCTAAAGGCAACGGACTTGGAATCGCACCATGCACCTGCTCCATTGTCAACGGTCCCAGACTCCGCACGGAAGGCATTAACAATGTCATCGTCGCTTCATTAAACAACTCACTCGGTGCAAAACGCAGTAAATTCAGCATAAACCGTTGGTAAGCGATCACCTGATAGTCAGAAGCCCAAGCCGAAGGACTCAATGCCTTTCCGACAAGGTTGATAATCATATTATAAAAAACGCTGAAAAACAACCAAATCGCCACACAAGCCAATGCCGATGTTGCCGCCTGTTTAAAACGGATCGAAAAGAATATCGACAAGTTCAACCAGAATGCCACATAAAAAAGACTTACGACCAGAAAGAAGATAACACGCATAAACTCTTCTGCCGTAGGCGGGATTCCGATCGCAATCAGCCCGAATCCCATGACCAGAAATCCCAGCATGAACAACATGATGCCGATTACAGTCAGAGCCGCCACAAACTTTGCATTAATCAAATAATCCCGGTGAATCGGCTGAGACAAGATACGGCTCAACGTTCCTTTGTTCTGTTCCGAATTAATAGCATCGAATCCCAGTGAAATTCCTAACAATGGTCCCAGAAAACTAATAAATACTGCAAAAGAAGGCAACGTTCCGTCCGAAACCGTAAACAGTTTCAGAAAAAGAAAAGCTCCATCAGGATCATTCGGCTTTATCGCTTCACGGATATTTGTCAGAGCCGTATACAACGACCCCATACAGGTCAGTGCAATGATAACGATCAGGATAATAAAACGCCAACTTCTCACATAATCGGAGATTTCCTTATTGACAATAACCCAGAAAGGATGATTCGTATTACTCATGCTACGTCCTCCCCCGAAATATTGATTATAGATATCATCAAGCCCATGCTCGGTCTTATGCAAGTCTGTCAGTTCAATCTCCGCCAACAGCTTTCCTCCGCCAAACAATCCCACCCGATCGCAAACTTGCTGGACCTGGTTCAAATGATGGGAAGAAAACAAGACAGTCAATCCCTCTTCCCGCTCAATTGCCGGATCAAATCCATAAATTCCTGCACTCCTGCCGGATCTATCCCCGAAGTCGGTTCATCCAAAATGATTACTTCAGGACTTTTGATCAGCACATCAGCTAATCCGAGACGTTGGCGCATTCCCTTGGAATATTTACCGGCCTTCTTATCCGCTTCCTTCAATAACCCTACCCGGTCAAGCAACCGCTCCGCTTTCACACGTGCTTCTTTCTTCCGAATGCCATTGAGGGCAGCAGTATAGATAAGATTCTCGATCCCCGTCATATCCTCGTAGAACCCCACATCCTCCGGCAGATATCCGACCTTACGCTTTACATCTATCGGATGAGTAGTGGAATCGATATTACATACTTTTACAGAGCCGGTCGTCGGTTCGGTCAAGCCCAGCATCATGAGTATGGTCGTTGATTTACCCGCCCCATTCGGCCCCAACAATCCGAATATCTCACCTTTACGAATCTGCAAGTTCAGGTCGTTCACGGCAGTAAAGTTTCCATACTTTTTCGTCAAACCGGTAAGTTCGATCACATACTGGCACATGACTTACCTCCTTCCATATTTACGGAACAGATAATACACGCCGCCCAGCACGAGCACAATAATCAAAATTCCCAACCAACCGTAAATCATGGGAGTATGGACGGATATGCGGAACTCCGCAGTCGTATTGACTTCAGGTGTTTTGGCCGTCATCTTCGTCACATAATCACCAGGAAGAGCTTTTCCGGATGCTTTTATAGTCGCAGTAACATTCGTCGTGCTACCAGCCGTCAGTTTGTCTATTTTAGAAGGTTCAAAGGTTACTTCCCAGTCAACCGGCTTAGTGGCTGTCAACTGGACATCCTTCAGTTCGGCAGACCCATTGTTGCGTACGACCAAATCAATACGTTTCATATCTCCTGCCGTAATTTCAGCACTCAACAATCCTCTCGGAGTCGTCAGTTCGATATCATAAGAACCAGTGATAACTACCTCCAACTCGATATCGGCAGAGGTCGAACTGGTTGTCGCATGGACCGGGATCTTATAAGTGCCTGCCTGCACATTAGCCGCCGGATTGATATCGATGCTGATATTTTCCGTCGCATTGGCTTCCACTTGTGCGGAAGTAGCCTGCCTGCCCGCCACCCGGAAAGTGACGTTCCATCCTCTCGGAGCGTCTGCCATCAACGCATATAGTTGCTGGTCGGCAGTCTGGTTCTTCAACGTCGCGTTAAAATTGAAGGTCGATTTCGAATTGCCCTGCATATTGGGCTGCTTTGTCATAAATTCAGTTTGATAAGTTCCCTGTTCAGAAACAGTTACAGTCAACGGCAATTCCGCAACACCCGGAGCGGACAGCGTAAAATGGTACGTTCCTTTATTCACCTTAAACGGGACATCCACTTTGAAAGTAAAATTCTTCTTCTCACCCGGCAGAACGGATATCTGGTCAACCGTCCAACCTCCGGCTTTCATCTCATACTTCCATCCTCGCGGCATTCCTGAGACGGAAATAGAAGCATTTCTCACTTCGTCACAATTATTAATGACGTCAACACTGTAATTGATAGACTCTCCCGGCGGAACCGCAATCTTAGTGTAGGGAGTATACAACATCACACATTCACCGGCGCCATATGCGCGTGTACTCATCGGAAATAATACAAGTACGAGTACAAGTAATAGATTAAGATGATTCGTTCGCATTACTATAAAAAATTTTAGTACAAAATTGTTTATCAATAGCTGGCGACAAATATAAAAGTCTTCTTTATTACTGTCTATTAAAAGTATTAAAAAAAAATTACTACAATAACCCCCGTTCCCCGTTTCCTCACATGTTTTGATCGAAGCGTAAGGAAGTTTTGCATTCAAGCCAATAATTATAGAATATGAAACAACGAAATAAAATATTTTTGTGTAAGTTTGCGTCCGCTAAGCGTGATATTTTAATACAGAACTTAAATATAAGAGTTATGCAATCAATTGACAATTTCAATTTTGCCGGCAAAAGGCATTTGTAAGAGTTGACTTCAACGTTCCTTTGGACGAAAACTTCAACATCACAGACGACACTCGTATCCGTGCCGCTCTTCCTACTCTGAAAAAGATTTTGGCAGACGGTGGTAGTCTAATCATCGGTTCTCACCTGGGACGTCCGAAAGGCGTTACTGACAAATATTCACTGAAACACATCCTGAAACACGTTTCCGAATTGCTGGGTGTTGATGTTCAGTTCGCTAACGACTGTATCGGTGAAGAAGCCGGCGCTAAGGCTGCCGCTTTGCAACCGGGCGAAGCATTGTTGCTTGAAAACCTTCGTTTTTATGCTGAAGAAGAAGGCAAGCCGAGAGGTTTGGCTGAAGATGCAACAGACGAAGAAAAGAAAGCTGCCAAGAAAGCTGTTAAAGAAAGTCAGAAAGAATTTACAAAGAGATTGGCATCTTATGCTGACTGCTATGTAAATGACGCATTCGGTACAGCTCACCGTGCTCACGCTTCTACGGCATTGATCGCTGATTATTTCGATGCTGACCACAAAATGTTCGGCTACCTGATGGAAAAAGAAGTAAAAGCGGTTGAAAAGGTATTGAACGACATCACTCGTCCGTTTACAGCAATCATGGGTGGTTCCAAGGTTTCTTCCAAGATCGAAATCATCGAAAACCTGTTGAACAAGGTAGACAACCTGATCATCACCGGTGGTATGACTTATACTTTCACAAAAGCTATGGGTGGTAAGATCGGTAAATCAATCTGCGAAGATGACAAGCTGGATCTGGCTCTCGACCTGATGAAAAAAGCAAAAGAAAAAGGTGTAAATCTGGTATTGGCTGTTGACGCTAAGATCGCTGACGATTTCAGCAACGACGCCAAGACTGCTTATGCCAACGTCAACGAAATTCCTGACGGATGGGAAGGTCTTGACATCGGTCCGAAGACTATTGCTCTTTATGCTGAAGTTATCAAGAACTCCAAAACGATCCTGTGGAACGGTCCTACAGGCGTATTTGAATTCGAGAACTTCACAGATGGTTCCCGCGCAGTTGGCGAAGCTATCGTTGAAGCAACCAAGAACGGCGCTTTCTCATTAGTGGGTGGTGGCGATTCAGTTGCTTGTGTTAACAAGTTCGGTCTGGCAAACGGCGTTTCTTACGTGTCTACAGGTGGTGGCGCCCTGCTGGAAGCCATCGAAGGTAAAGTTCTTCCGGGTATTGCAGCTGTTAAGGGCGAAGCATACAAATAAGAATAATCCTTATTCATAATAAAAGGCCACTTCTTTCGAGGAGTGGCCTTTTTCATTGCTTTTTATCAAATATGACGCATTGAATTGCATGAATTGTCAATTGTCAATTGTCAATTATCAATTCAATTTTGTACCTTTGCACGTCATATTTGGAATCAATAGAAAAAAACATAAGAATTATAAGGAAATGGCAAAAGAGCTGAAAGAACTGACTCCGAGAAGTGTGAACTACTCGCAGTGGTACCAGGATCTGGTAATCAAAGCGGATCTGGCAGAGAATTCTGCAGTACGCGGCTGTATGGTGATCAAGCCTTACGGATATGCAATTTGGGAAAAGATGCAACGTATCCTCGACGATATGTTCAAGGAAACAGGCCACGTAAATGCTTACTTCCCTTTGCTGATCCCGAAATCATTCCTGAGCAAGGAAGCCGAACATGTAGAAGGCTTCGCCAAAGAATGTGCCGTTGTAACACATTATCGTCTGAAAACAAACCATGACGGTACAGGTGTCGTGGTCGATCCGGCCGCCAAGCTGGAAGAAGAGCTAATCATCCGTCCGACTTCCGAGACAATTATCTGGAACACTTATCGCAACTGGATTCAGTCTTACCGCGACCTGCCTATCCTTTGTAATCAGTGGGCGAACGTGATGCGTTGGGAAATGCGTACACGCCTCTTCCTCCGTACCGCAGAATTCCTGTGGCAGGAAGGACATACTGCCCACGCGACACGTGAAGAAGCCGAAATCGAAGCAAAGAAGATGCAAGGTGTATATGCTGACTTTGCAGAAAACTATATGGCGATGCCGGTCGTCAAAGGTGTCAAGTCTGCAAGCGAACGTTTCGCCGGAGCATTGGATACCTATACGATCGAAGCGATGATGCAAGACGGAAAAGCACTGCAAGCCGGTACGTCTCACTTCTTAGGACAGAACTTCGGTAAGGCATTCGACGTTACCTTTATCGACAAAAACGGAAAGAACGAATACGCCTGGGCTACTTCATGGGGAGTTTCAACCCGTCTGATCGGAGCCCTGATCATGTCCCATTCCGACGATAACGGCCTGGTATTGCCTCCTCACCTCGCTCCTATCCAAGTGGTAATCATCCCGATCTACCGCAGCGCAGAGCAGTTGGCGCAGATCAGCGAAAAGGTAAACGGCATCGTTGCCAAGCTGAAAGCGTTGGGTATCTCCGTAAAATTCGACGACGCCGACAACAAGAAGCCGGGATGGAAGTTCGCCGAATACGAACTGAAAGGCGTTCCCGTACGTTTAGCTATGGGAGGACGCGATTTGGAGAACAACACGATAGAAGTGATGCGTCGCGATACACTGGAAAAAGAAACTGTGACTTGCGACAACATCGAAACATACGTCCAGAACCTGCTGGAAGAAATCCAAAAGAACATCTTCCAGAAAGCACTCGATCATCGTACGGAAAAGACAATTACAGTCGATACCTACGAAGAGTTCAAGGAAAAGATCGAAGAAGGTTACTTCATCATGGCTCATTGGGACGGAACTCCCGAAACGGAAGAGCAGGTAAAGAACGAGACGAAAGCTACAATCCGCTGCATTCCACTGGACGGTGACAAGACTCCTGGCAAGTGTATGGTGACTGGCAAACCTTCTGCACAGCGCGTATTGTTCGCACGGGCATATTAAATCGTCCCTTACATACGGAAGAAATTAAAGTTCCATAGGCACGAAACTCTTGTTCCATGCTTATGGAATTTTTGTTTCATACCGATGGAACTTTTGTTTCCCGCCTATAAAATTTTATTTACCTTTGGGGAAACTAATCGGAGACTAGTTATGGATTTAATTCTTCCTACCAATCAAAATACTTCAGTTCCCGTTACGCTTGACACGAAAGTGCTGGTCGTAATCGGGGCAAACGGGGCCGGTAAAAGCTCCTTCGGCAGAAACTTGCACCAAGCTACGCCGGACAAAGCGTATGGATATCCGGAATGCACTCCCTCTTCCTTAGCAGCGAAGAAAGCAAGGCTCCGGCGGACGGCAACGAGCTGGCCAGACTCCAATCCATGATTGCAGAACGACTTTTCATGCCGCGTATGTCAGAATACGAAAAATTGATCCTGCATTTGCAAACGGAAGAATTCGAAGCTGCCGTCCAGTATAAAGAAGAAAGCAAACTGGCCCCCGATCTATTGCCGCCGGTCACCAAGATAGACCATATCCAGACGATTTGGGAGAAGATGTTCCCGCATAACCGCCTGGTACGCAAATCGGGTTTTATAGAACTGGCCTCCACCAGTATCGACGGAGATTCCTATACGGCCGGCAGGATGAGCGACGGCGAAAAGTTGGTATTCTATCTGATAGGAGCCGTACTCTGTGCTCCTGAAAATGCATTATTAATCATTGAAGAGCCGGAAGTCCTGCTCCACGACTCCATCAAAAATCCTTTGTGGGACGAGATAGAAGCCATGCGGCCGGATTGTACCTATGTGTATCTGACGCACGACATCGACTTCGCCGCCTCCCGCGATAACAGCAAACGCCTCTGGATACGTTCTTACAATGGGGATGCCCGGATATGGGACTACGAACTGATCGAAAGCAACGACAGTTTCCCGGAAGAGGTCTATATGGAAATATTAGGCAGCCGCAAACCGATCCTGTTTATCGAAGGGACCGACTCCAACAGCATAGACAGCCGCCTCTATCCGCTTATCTTTCCCGACTACAAAGTGAAACCGATGGGAGGTTGCCAGAAAGTAATCGAAACAACAAAGGCATTCGCCCAGTTGAAAGATTTCCATACGCTGGACTCGAAAGGGATCGTCGATCGTGACCGTCGTACGGAAGGAGAAATCGCTTACCTGCGCGAACAACATATCTACGTGCCCAACGTGGCCGAAGTAGAAAACCTGCTGATGCTGGAGCCGGTCATCAAGACTGTTGCCGCCCGCCTGATGAAAGATCCGGAACAGGTCTTCAACCAGGTCAAAGAAAACGTCATCAAGCTTTTCCTGAAAGATCTCGAAAGCCAGGTTTTGCTTCATGCCCGCCATCGCGTACAGAAAAAGTTGGAAACAGCCCTGAACCGGAAGATGAGCACGGTGGACGAACTGACCGAGCATGTGGAAAGCATCCGCGACACCGTACATGTAGATGAAATCTATACGGGGATCAAGGAGAAATTCATCCAGTTTGCCGAAACCGGAGATTACAAAAATATCCTTCGCGTCTACAATCAGAAAGGGATGCTGCCTCAGTCCCAGCTTTGCAAATACTGTGGGATCAGTAATAAAGAGAGTTATTTAAACCTCGTCCTCTCCATTCTGAAAGAGAATAAAGAAGATGCGAATGTCATCCGGACTTCCATCAAAGAATGTTTAGGAACATAAAAAAGTTTCCCGAAAAGAACAAAAAGTCCGTAAAAAGTCGTTCTTTTGTAGTTCAGAAAAATTTATTCAACGGGGCGGAAGCTCCTTACCGATTTAAACTATGCGCACACCTACTCTTCAATATCTTTATCTGCAAAAGCCGGTAACGATGATTATCGTCATTTGTATAATCGCCGTCCTTCCCTGGATCGGGCTGGGAGATTTTTCGACCAAGGGAGAACCTCGCGAAGCGGCGGTTGCCGTTTCCATGCTCGAAACCGGCAACTGGATTTTGCCACAGGTCTATGCAAACGAATTTGCTTATAAGCCGCCGTTGGCGCATTGGCTGATGGCAGTCGCTTCCCTACCGCAGGGATATGTTTCAGAGTTCACCTCCCGCCTGCCGTCTGCGCTGGCTTTTATCATACTGATCGGTTTCACGCTGGTTTTCTTTGGCAAGCGATTGCGGTTCCAGCAGGCATTCATCGCCACGCTATTGCTCATCACCTGTATCGAGATACATCGGGCGGCTATGACCACGCGTGTGGATATGCTACTGACAACCTTTATAGTGATCGGGCTTTATCAGCTATACAGGTGGGAAGACAAACTGGAGCTAAAAGGAGTGCCGATCGCCATTCCGGCCTTATTGGGATGTGCCGTACTGACAAAAGGACCTGTGGGTATTATCCTGCCGCTATTTGTTTTCGGGGTCTATTTGCTGATGCTTCGTAAATACTCTTATTTAGTGATATTCAAAACACTTCTTTATGCTGGTATTTCTTCGATATTCCTACCTCTATTGTGGTATGTCGCTGCCTGGAAACAAGGAGGTGATGCGTTCCTGAATGTGGTGTTAGCAGAGAATTTCGGTCGTTTCTTCCACCTCAGCACGCCTGATATCCATTACAATTTAGGGCATGAAAACGGAGTCTGGTACAATTTCATGACACTGGCTGCGGGATTTGTTCCCTGGACGATCTTCTTCTTTTTCTCTTTATTCGGATTAAAATTGCACAAATCGGAAAAGTCGGTGAAAGAGATACTGGCTGACACTTGGAATAATATTCGATCGATGGAAAAAGAGAAACTGTTCAGCTTAGTTGCACTGGTTTGTATCATTTTCTTCTATTCGATACCTTCCAGCAAACGAAGCGTATACCTGATGCCGGCATATCCTTTTATTGCCATTTTCCTGGCTCAATATACATTATATATTACGGAATACCGGACGAAGGTAACCCGAGTATTTGCCGCTTTCATGGCCTCCATTACTGCCGTCGTCGTAATTGCCGTCGGCCTGACGATGGCCGGAGCAATCGATCCAGTCAAGATTGCGAGTCAGTACACAAACCGCCAATCGACACTGGAAATGGTCGAGTTGGTATCGAATATGTTCGCATATCCCTGCGGACTGACAATTTGTATACTGATAGTCCTTTTGGCAATTCTGGCGACTGTCTATTATCAGATGTTCAAGAAGATCAACATCAAGATCCTGTATGCGACAATCGCATTGGCTTTTGCCATTAACTTACTGATCGACGGGGTTGTCATGCGCGGTATACGCCAAGGAAGTTCCGCCCGTCCGTTTGCCGAGCAGGTTCAGAAAGAATATCCGTTGGACGACATGAATATGTATGTAATGAATGATCTGAAGACATACGCAAATCTTTATGGGCTGAATTTCTATCTGGGCAACAAGTTCCATAATTTCGGGCAGGAACAGCCAGTAAGCGGCTTCTTTTTCTGTACCGTGAAAGACTTGGAAACAGTACAAAAAAATTATGGAGATAAGTACACATTCAGTCTACTTACCTCCACAAAGAATGTTATTGCCGACGTACGTCAAAGAATCGTACTGTGCAGCTTCTTACGGAACGAATAATCAATATTTAAAGACTTTGCCACCGGCAAGCACTTCCTGTCTTGCTTCATCGAATGTCGCTTTTTCTCCTGTCCGAAGAGAAGCCGTACACATGATGTTGGCAATGGAATGATTATAGCCGGCATCTACCGGAGCATTCGGTTGCTTGCGGCTTTTCACGCATTCCATCCAATTACGCATATGCAGGTTTGTCATAGGGTCAGCTCCTGTATTGGAACCCGTTTCCACCTTGATGGAAGGCAATTCGAATTCTTCCAACAGGTTCGGTTGCATTCCCATTTCATCCGCGAAACGTTTAGTCAGGCCACCTTCCGATGTCACTTTATTTGTATCCAGGTTCAACGTACCGCCATTGGAAAAGTACAATTCTTTTGTTCCGCCTGCCGAGTTATGCATACGGGAAGAATATACGACCTGGAAATTCTCGCCTGCTTTTCCATAATCAAACACCGCCGTCATCGTATCATAACTGCGGCGTCCGTCATTCCATTGATAGATTCCGCCATTGGCTGCGACACTATTCGGATGGTTGCAACCAGTAAACCAGTGTACCGTATCGATCTGATGTGACATCCACTGGCCGGGAATGCCGGAAGAATACGGCCAGAACAGGCGATATTCCAAATACTTACGCGGGTCCCATTCTTCGTACGGGCGATTTAGCAGGAAGCGCTTCCAATCAGTATCCTTCTCAAAACATTGTGCGACCAAAGCCGGACGACGCCAGCGTCCGGGCTGGTTAACGTTCCAGCACATTTCCACCATCGTGATCTTGCCAAACTTACCGGAGCGGATAAAGTCGTTGGCAGCATGATAGTTTGGAGCCGAGCGGCGTTGGGAACCAATCTGCACGATCTTTCCACTTTCCAACACAGCTTTGCGGGCGGCACGGGCATCTTCCATCGTTTCTGCAAAAGGTTTCTCTACATAGGCATCGCATCCAGCTTTAACTGCTTCGATACAGTGCAAAGCGTGCTGAAAATCGGATGTGGCAACGATCACAGCATCACACATTTTTGCGTCATACAGTTCTTCGTTGTTACGGAATGCTTTTACTTTCTTTCCATATTTCTCCTGGAAGAAAACAACACCTTCTTCTCTACGCCGTTTCCAGATGTCGGAAATAGCAACGATTTCAAAGCCTAACTCATCGGCACAAGCCATAAAAGCAGGAATCAAAGAATGGCGGGCACGGTCTGAAAAACCGACAATACCCACACGAATCTTCTCGTTTGCACCCATTATGTTAGCGTAACTCTCTGTACTGAACCCCAGTCCGCCAATAGTCAGACCAGCTGCACCTAAGGCGCTGTGTTTAAGGAAATCTCTACGTGTTGTCATGGTTTCTATTTTTTAGTTAACTATTTGAGTTCTCTTATCTTGATATTCCGGAAAGAAACTTCGTCCCAGTGATCCTGCAAAAGGATATGACCTTTTTCAGCAGTACCGAAAGGTCCGAATTCGGCATATTCCTTCTTCGCGAATTTACTTCCCTTCACGACTTCCAGGAATGCATCCGAAGCCCAATCATACTCAACGGTCTTAAAGCCGTTCATCCAATGTTCGACATGCTTGTTAGGGAATACTTTGATAACCCCCTTATTCCACTGTCCGACACCATTGAAGCGTTTATTTTTCGCAGGGATAATATCGTACAAGCTGGAAACTGTACGGCTACCAGGATAAGTCGTGTACAGTTTGGCATCCGGATGCTGCTTGTCATCCAGAACCTGGTATTCCGGACCGATCACAAAACCTTTATTCTTCTTGCTTTCCTGAATCAGATATTTCATACCGCTATTTGCCCCTTCCGTCAACTTGAACTCAAAGCTCAGTTCGAAGGCACCAAACTCATCGACAGTCAGGATATCACCACCTCTTTTGCCTTCCGGACCGCCATTCTTCATAACAGTCAGTTCACCATTTTCGATCTTCCATCCATTTTCGGGGAATATTTCCTGTCCGGCACCTCTCCATCCGTTAGAAGTCTTACCATCAAACAACAGTTTCCAACCAGCCGCTTTTTCTGTTTCTGTCAGCGTATTCGGAATACAGTTCACTTCCGGGGCCAACGGGCCTTGCATACGCTCTGCCTCCAGATTTTCCGTCTTAATACGGATATTACGCCACCAGATTTCCTTGCCGACATTCTCCGTTTTCCCGAAAATGCCATGTACCTGGAAAGCGATAAAACCTTCCGGTGTCATATCATCCACTACATTCGAAGTGTTCACGCCATTCAGCCAGATGCGGATACTGTTGCCGATAGCTTCAATCCGATACTTGTTCCAATCATCTTTCTTATAGGCGGCTCGTCCGGCTTCGTTATTCGTCAAAGGAGCCAGCCAACCACGTCGTGCTTCATCATAAAGCCCACCACTCCAAGCACGGTCGGACGGGTCGATCTCGCACTGATAGCCATGCACACGTCCATTGTTGTAATCCGGCTTACTTTCGCTTCGAAACTGCACCCCGGAATTCAAGTCCGGATGACATTTCACTTCAAACTCCAGAATAAAATCACCATACGTTTGTTCTGTCGCCATAAAGCTATTCGGTTCTTTATCCACAGTCTGGCCGACCATACATCCATTCTCTACACGATAGGGAGCCTTACCGTTCAACTGCTTGAAGCCAGTAAAATCCTTACCATTAAACAATTGCTGCCATCCGTCGTTAGGTTGGCAGGCACCACACAGCAAAGTCAGAGACAAAGCTGCTAATTTCAAATACGCTTTCATTTGCTTTCTGATACTATAATTAGTTAGACAATTAATTTCCTTTAGTTAACAAACATGTGTACGTGCACAAAGATATAAGTTTTTGCACTACCATAGCATTAAATCTCAAAAAAGTTAGAACAACTACACTAAAATAGCTCTTTACAAGCCGTCTATTTCCCGTTCTCCCTGCTACTATTCTAAAATCAGTGCCAGTGATTATAAAATCAGTGTCGGCGATTATATAATCACTGCCGCCGATCATATAATCACTGACAGTGATTTAAGAATAATATGGCAGTAAGGCCATTTTTTATTACGCAATAAAAAAATAAAGTCAATAAGATTTACAAATTTATTTTCCTGTATCCCAATAAGAAGTATATTTGCAGATAAATGACCTTATTATAAACGAATTGATTTTTATGGAACAACAGTTTATGAAGACTGCCTTTTTTGATTTCGACGGTGTGGTTGTAGACACAGAACCTATTTACGATATTTACTGGAATGAAGCGGGAGAACGCTATCAGACGGGAATCCCCAATTTCGCATCCCATATCAAAGGGACGACATTACCTTATATATTGGATAAGTATTTCTCCGACCGGTCTGAAGAATTTAAAGAAATGGTAACCCGCGAATCAATGGATTTCGAACAGAAAATGCCTTTTCCACCGGTTCCGGGTGCAATGGAGTTTATCCACCTTTTGAAGGGTAAAGGGGTAAAAGTCGGTTTGGTCACCAGTTCCGACAATGCCAAATTGGAACGGGCTTTCCGCCTTTTGAAACTCGACAATCTGTTCGATACGGTTGTGAGCGCTGACCGGATTACAAAAGGGAAACCGGACCCGATGTGTTATCAGCTTGCCGCCTCCGATCTGCATGTATCACCTGCCGACTGCTTGGTATTTGAAGATTCTTTTGCCGGAATACAAGCCGGAACCAATGCGGGTATGCGGGTTATCGGACTTAACACGACCAATTCCGAAGAGTCTTTGAAGGACAAGGTATATCAGGTCATACCCGATTTCCAAAACATTACGTTCGAAGAATATCAGAAATGGTAGAACGGGAACAGAAAATGTATCGTCCTTTTAGAAAATAAAAAGGGGCTGTGTCATAATTCCTGATTATGTGCAGCCTCTTTTTTGTGTCTATACAGCAATAAATTTGATTATGCCGTCATTTTTTCAAACTTATCCTGGCATATTTCCAGTTTATGCATGTAACAAATAAAAATAACCACGAATTTTCCATAAAAAGACGCTTTTCTTCCCTTTTTGTCCACTTTTCTCATCATTGAACATAGTTTCTTTATATTGAAGCTATGGCAAAGAAGGTAAAATCCATCACGACCTTGTCTTTTCCCATAT
>ENA-OQJX01000438-OQJX01000438.1-human-gut-metagenome-genome-assembly--contig:-NODE-438-length-22612-cov-3.415344_pt1 | contig 22612 bp, 24 predicted proteins | sample MGYA00242615_ERZ504782 | MGnify/ENA primary metagenome ERZ504782 (study PRJEB26092, sample SAMD00036354) | human gut metagenome | host: Homo sapiens | study: EMG produced TPA metagenomics assembly of... | reverse complement strand
CCTATCCAGCTTTACTTACTTTTCAAGAAAAGCCTCCATTAAACATCCGTCATACAACCGGCATACTTATATCATTCAATAACTATTGTTCGATCAGGATACCGGTATACTTAATTCTTCACGCCGTGGTAGCTTCTTCCCACAGCCGTGACGAGTTCCTACCACGCTGTGGAAAGATCTCGTCACAGCCGTGGAGAGTTAACAATACTGATGCTTTAATGGAACAATACCTACTTGTTAAGTGAAAGATACCGGCTATATAACATTCATTTAATAGGGGGATTCATTTTAAAAAGCTGCTTTCTATGTGGATGGTATGGTTACTGCAGGCGATGATGTCCTTCAGGTGCTTATAAAATGGAACAGGCTGACAATAAAAGTTCTGATTTTTTATTGTCAGCCTATTGTCATGGCTTATTGTCAGCATGTAAACCGGTGATAATCATTATACTATCGGGAAAAAACTTTGGTTGACAATAAGAATCATCAAATTTATATGTAATCTTCTTCTGTCCTGTCAAAGTTCGTCCTGTAAAGGATAAGTAGCAGTTGACAACTAAAGAAAATAGTAGCTACAGTTGGAAAGAAAAAGAAGTCTTGCTTAATATATTAAGTATGTTTTTGCTATATTTGTGCAATATAAAGAGCATATTTTATGGAAAAACGAATAATAAAGCAATTATAGCCGAGCGTCAGCAAGAAATTAGTAAGATTCAGCTGGTTGAAAGACCGATATCATTACTTGGGATGAAGAAAGGACAATTTCAGGGAATGAGTTGGATATAGAAGTCGTGCCGGTTTGGAAATGGCTGTTGCGATATTGCTGACATTGAAAGGTGCTAAAACCGATTTTGCAACTTTGTTGCATAAATCATTTGCTACCTTTGCATCAACTAAATGATGAATGTTATGGGACATTGTAGTTGTGGCGCTCACTCATGCGCAGCAGAAAAAAAGGTTGATGCAAAGGTTTCGGTATTCCATGAATATGGGAAAGTGATATTCTCTCTCCTGCTGCTGGCAGGTGGAATAATCATGAATGCTCTTGATTTAGCATTCTTCCGTGAAGGATATGTTTCTTTGATATGGTATATCGTAGCCTATCTTCCGGTAGGAATTCCGGTGATGAAAGAAGCCTGGGAAAGCATCAGGGGAAAAGACTATTTCAGTGAGTTCACCCTAATGGTTATTGCTACTTTGGGAGCTTTCTATATTGGCGAATATCCGGAAGGCGTAGCCGTGATGCTATTTTATACAGTAGGAGAACTGTTTCAGGGTAAAGCGGTAGATAAAGCCAAACGTAATATCGGAGCCTTATTAGACGTAAGACCCGAAAAAGCACTGGTACTTAGAGAGGGTAATCTTGTTACTGAAAGTCCTAAAAAGATAAAAGTCGGTGAAATCATAGAAATAAAGGCAGGTGAGCGAGTGCCATTGGATGGAATCATGCAGAATGAAGTTGCCGCCTTTAATACAGCTGCATTAACGGGCGAAAGCGTGCCTCGTAATATTCGGAAAGGGGAGGAAGTGCTTGCCGGAATGATTGTAACCGACAAGGTAATCCGACTTGAAGTGACGAGACCTTTTGACAAGAGCGCACTCGCCCGAATATTGGAACTTGTTCAGAATGCCGCCGAACGCAAAGCCCCGGCAGAATTGTTTATTCGCAAGTTTGCCCGTGTTTACACACCGATTGTTATCATACTGGCCGTATTAATTGTATTATCTCCATTTGTCTATTCACTTATCAATCCTGCATTTGTATTCACATTTAATGATTGGTTATACAGAGCTTTGGTCTTTTTGGTGATTTCATGTCCATGCGCATTGGTGGTTAGTATTCCATTAGGCTATTTTGGTGGTATCGGAGCGGCATCCCGATTGGGTATTTTATTCAAGGGCGGTAATTATCTGGACGCTATCACTAAGATCAATACGGTGGTATTCGATAAAACAGGAACCCTGACAAAAGGAACCTTTGACGTGCAGGCCTGTAAAAGTGCAGGCGATATTTCGGAAGAAGAATTAGTGAAACTGATTGCTTCGGTAGAAAGTGATAGCACACATCCGATTGCCAAGGCTGTTGTAAACTACGCAAAAGAACAAAACATAGAACGCGTAACCGTTACCGATACGAAAGAATATGCCGGCTTCGGATTGGAAGCAACGGTAGGCGGAATACCGGTTCTGGTTGGTAATTGCCGGTTACTGTCCAAGTTTGATATATCCTTTCCGCAAGAATTGTTGAAGATGACAGATACCATTGTAGCCTGTGCTGTTGGAAACCGTTATGCCGGTTATCTGTTGTTGGCTGATGCCTTGAAAGAAGACGCAAAGGTAGCTATTGATCGCTTAAAAGCTTTAAATATTGAAAACATACAGATATTATCCGGTGATAAACAGAGTATTGTTACTAACTTTGCGGAGAAGCTCGGCATATCGAAAGCCTATGGCGACTTGCTGCCGGAAGGGAAAGTGAAACACCTAGAAGAATTGCGTCAGGATGAGGCAAACCGGATTGCATTTGTCGGCGATGGAATGAATGACGCACCGGTGCTTGCTTTGAGTCATGTCGGTATTGCTATGGGAGGATTGGGCAGTGATGCAGCCATTGAAACAGCCGATGTCGTGATACAGACAGATCAGCCGTCGAAAGTAGCCGAAGCTATCAAAGTAGGAAAGTTGACACGAAGAATCATTTGGCAGAATGTATCACTGGCATTTGGAGTGAAATTGCTTGTATTGATTTTGGGAGCCGGTGGAATCGCTACTCTTTGGGAAGCTGTCTTCGCAGACGTAGGCGTTGCGTTGCTTGCTATTATGAACGCCGTCAGAATACAGAAAATGATAAAATAGGAGAAAGATGGAAGAAGATATTTATTTGGATAAGCTGGTCAGAAGAGACATTAAGCCAACTGCAATAAGGCTCTTGGTGATAAAAGAGATGATGCAGGCAGAGCGTGCAGTGTCATTGCTTGACCTCGAAACATTGCTCGACACAGTTGATAAATCGACCATATCCCGTACCATCGCTCTCTTCTTGTCTCATCACCTCATACATAGCATAGACGATGGAAGCGCTCGTTGAAGTATGCCGTTTGCGACAACTCTTGCAATTGTGTGGTACAGGATTTACATTCGCATTTTTATTGTGAGAAATGTCATCGTACATTCTGCCTGGAAGGTACCCATATCCCGGTGATTGATTTGCCTGAAGGATTTACTTTGCATAGCATTAATTATGTCCTTAAAGGGATTTGTCAGGAATGTTCTTCCGTGGGAATGACATTGGCAATGAAATAAAAAAGGCCGAAACCCGGAACGATAAAAAGATCGTCAGGTTTCGGCCTTCTGCTTTCGCTAATATTGTTTGATTAGTCAATATTGGGATTCAAAGCATGCCAGTCCTTGATGGCTGGGATGATTCCCATTTCAATCACTTCGTCACGAAGTTTACATAAGTGTTCGTAGCTCTTTTCTAATTCTTCCTGTTCGGCAGGAGTTCCGGCTATTTCTTTATAAGTAACGCCGTCTTTAGTAATTGAAGTTTCCATCGCCATCATGATATGGTCGAATTTGCCATTGGAAACATACGTTCCGGCAGGCCAGCGGAATGGCTGTCCGCCCATAGCAGCAGCAATCATTTCGATAGACAGATAAGCCGGGCTTTGGAAAGAAGAACGGCCGCGCAGGTCGATGATATGTTTTCCACCCTGGATGACACGTACTTTCAGTGCTTCCCATTCCGTCAACGGAAGGCGGGTAGTACCGATGAAATCGGTCAGGGGTTCTCCTTTTATTTTGGTGGTAGATGCAAATACAGCCATTTGTTCTCCATGACCGCCATACGTACGACAATTCTGAATGTCGGAAGCGGGGATATGGAAGTATTTCACCAGTTCGTTTTGCAGGCGGGTGCTATCCAACGCAGCCAATGTAGAAACTTGTGAAGGTTTCAAACCTGAATACAACAAAGTAATCAAGCCGGTGATGTCTGCAGGATTAAAGATGACAACGATATGTTTTACGTTCGGGCAATATTGACGAACGTCTTTTCCGAATTGAGCGGCAATCTCTGCATTTCCTTTCAACAGATCTTCGCGGGTCATACCTGCCTTACGGGCTGCTCCACCGGAAGAAACAATATAAGAAGCTCCGGTCAGCGCTTCTTTGATGTCGGAAGTATAGGTAAGGTTGACACCTTCAAAACCGCAATGATACAGTTCTTCAGCTACTCCTTCCAAAGCTGGTGCGAATGGATCATAGAGACAAATATTCGGAGTGAGTTTCATCATCATGGCTGTTTGTGCCATGTTGGAGCCGATCATTCCGGCAGCTCCCACAATCGTAAGTTTCTCGTTGGTTAGAAATTCCATAATTTTATATGTTTAAAAAGGTGAATAATTTACTCTTTCTTTTTGTCGCTACAAAGTTAACATATTAGAACGCAGATTGTTCATTGCAAATAGTTTTTCTCGATAACGAAAAGTTATAGCTGACAGATTGAGGGATCTATTCAAAATAGATTATCTTTGCTGCTTATATAATATAATAGATAAGAATATGAGCATCGAATTAGGAAAGTTCAACCAGCTTGAAGTCGTGAAGGAAGTCGATTTCGGCGTATATCTCGATGGTGGAGAAGAAGGTGAGATTTTGTTGCTACCCGCTATGTGCCCGAGGATTGTAAGATAGGAGATTTTTTGAATGTGTTTCTTTACCTGGATATGGATGAGAGGCTGATTGCTACGACACTAACCCCGTTAGTGCAGGTCGGACAGTTTGCTTGTCTGGAAGTCTCCTGGGTAAATCAATACGGAGCTTTCCTGAACTGGGGATTGATGAAAGACCTGTTTGTGCCGTTCCGTGAGCAGAAGATGAAAATGCAGGTTGGACGGAAATACGTGGTTCATGCACATGTGGATGAAGAGAGTTACCGTATTGTGGCTTCAGCAAAAGTGGAACGTTATCTGTCGAAAGAAAAGCCGGAATATGCTCCGGGAGCAGAGGTGAATATTCTTATCTGGCAGAAGACGGACTTAGGTTTTAAGGCAATTATAGATGATATGTATAGCGGTTTGTTGTATGAAAATGAAATATTCTGTCCGTTGGAGACAGGGATGGAAATGAAAGCTTTTGTGAAACAGGTGCGTGAAGATGGTAAAGTAGATTTGATTCTTCAGAAACCCGGTTTTGAAAAGATTGACGATTTTTCGAAAACGCTGCTAGACTATATCAAAGAGCACGGGGGACGAATTAACTTGAATGATAAAAGTCCTGCGGAAGATATCTACGATACGTTTGGTGTCAGCAAGAAAACCTTTAAGAAAGGAGTGGGCGACTTGTATAAGAAACGTCTGATTACCTTGCACGAGGATGGCATTGTTTTGGCGGATTCCTAAACAGAATAGGGATTTCCCTACATACGAATAGAGAGAATCATTGGGGTGGGGAGTTTCCTCACCCTATTTTTGTGGTATCAGATTAAAGATATAAATAATAAAAACGAGATAAGTTATGCGTAAGATTATAATAAGTTTCTGCATCCTGTTCGCTGCCCTTTCCTTACAAGCGCAGTCTGTTAACGGAATCCGTATCGACGGTGGGAACACTCCGATACTTGTTTACTTGGGAGGAAACCAAATCAGTTTGCCTACTACTACCTGCTTTATAGCCAATTTGAATCCCGGACATTATACTGTTGAAGTATATGCCACCCGCTTTACCCGTCCGGGAGAGCGAGTATGGAAAGGAGAAAAATTGTATAAAGACTATGTTTATTTCGATGGTAGGGGAGTGAAAGAGATATGGGTAGACGGACGTGATAACATGCATCCGGAAAGACCCGACCGCCCCGGACAGGGGGGACATCGTCCGGGACAAGGAGAACACCGCCCGGGATATGGTTACAACAGGGTCATGAACGATCAGCTCTTTCAAACGTTTTATAATGAGATGAAGAAGGAGCCTTTTAAAGATGATCGTATAAAGTTGCTTAATGCTGCATTGGCCGGTTCTGATTTTACATCTGCCCAATGTCTCCAACTGACCAAACTTTATACATTTGACGATGACCGGATGGAAATTATGAAGATAATGTATCCCCGCATTGTAGATAAAGAAGCTTTCTTTACAGTGATTAATACCCTGACATTTACTTCCAGCAAGGACAAGATGAATGATTTTGTGATAGGGTATGGTCGGCGTTGATACTATTAACTGTACGGTTATAGAGATATGTTACGCATGTTTATTGAGGAATATTATCGGAATAATAAATGATAGGAGATTGAATTATGAAACGAATACTTTTTTTACTCTTTGCGGTCGGTCTGACTGCCAATATGACCGTAATGGCTGGAATGAGCACCAGCAAGGTACGTAAGGAGACACGTTTTCTTACCGATAAGATGGCGTATGAATTGAGTTTGAGTACACAGCAATATAATGATGCGTATGAGATTAATTACGACTTTATTTATTCTGTCCGTAATATAATGGATTACGTAGCACGTGGTTACGAATGGGCATTGGATGATTATTATGAAGCTTTGGATATCCGTAACGACGATCTTCGCTGGGTATTGAGTGATGCGCAGTATCGTCGGTTTCTCGGTGCCGAGTATTTCTATCGGCCGATTTATGTAACCGGAGGGAAATGGAGTTTCAGGGTTTACATCAATTACCCGAACCGTAGCTTGTTCTATTTTGGTGTGCCTTATCATTACCGTACTTATTGTGGAGCGCATTATCGTCCACACTTTCACCATACAAGCTACTATCGGGGAAGATATACTAATTTCAACCATTACTCTGCACCGCACCGGGTGAGAGATCAGAGAGTATATCACTCTTATCGTCGTTCGGACTTTGGTTCTGTCCGGTTCCGTCCGAATACTTCCACTCGTCCGCATAATGCACCGACACGTCCGGGTAATTCTTCCCGTCCGGGTTCATCAACAACACGTCCCGGAACGTCTCGTCCAAGCACATCTACTCGTCCTGATACGTCTCGTCCCGGAACGACAACGCGACCTGGTACGTCGACTCGTCCCCGTCCGGAAACAAGTTCCGGTTCTTCAAGCTCTAATCGCAGACCGACAAGCGGAAGTTCGACAAGTAGCGGTTCCAACCGTGAAAGTGGAAAGACAAGTCGCAGCTCAAGGGAAAGTTCAAGTAGGCGAAACGATAGTAGTGGTTCCTATAATAGAAATAACAGTTCTGATAGAAACAATAGTTCTTCCAGTCGTGGTAGCTCCGGTCGTGGCAGTTCTAGTTCCAATCGTGGCAGTTCTAGCTCCAGTCGTAGTTCTTCCAGTCGCAGTAGTGAAAATACTACCAGCCGTAGCAGTAGTACTACCTCTAGCCGTAGTAGCGGTAGTTCGAGTTCTACTCGAAGCAGCGGTAGCTCTACCCGGAGCAATGTTTCCAGCGGACAAACAGAAAGACGCTCTTCTTCCGGAAGTACGAGAAGTAATAGCACTCAAAGCTCTTCCCGTTCTTCTGAAAGAAACAGCAGTTCAAGAAGATAACCTATTCCTTTATTATTTATATCAATCTCATTGCTCCTCAGCGGTAGGAGAACTAGACTTCGGTTTTTCACCGGCTAGACTATTCCGGGCGTCGCCCGTAACTTGGATATCGGGGCGGATACTATCCGCCTCGATTTCACTTATTACTCCTTTCTGTGCAAGACGTTTTGCAATCAGCTTGTAGTAACCTTCCATATTCTCCTTTAATTGTCCGTCTTCTGCAAAAGAACTGCGGAAATGCTTGGGTTTCGGGATAATGGAAGCTAGGAAAATACTTTCTTCCGTGGTCAGTTGCGAAGGGCGTTTCTTGAAATAATAAGCAGACGCTTCCTGAATACCATAAACGAGCGGTCCCCATTCTACAATATTCAGATATACTTCGTACATACGTTCTTTGGAAGTCAATCTTTCATTCTCTATCAGCCACACAATCAATGCTTCTTCCAGTTTACGCGCAAAGTTCTTGTTACGGTTCAGGAATACATTCTTTACCAGTTGCATGGTGATCGTACTTCCTCCGCGTGCAAAGCGTTTCACTTGCAGGTCGTAAATCAGTGCTTCCCGTAAGGCATCGGGCAGAAAACCGCGATGATAAAAGAATGCTCCATCTTCGCTTTGCATGACGGACATTCTTAGAATGGGGGAAATGCTGTCCAGGGGGGTAAAGTGTTTGCATGAAGGACCGATAGGGAAGGTTCGTACCGGCACTCCATTCTCATAAGCTGTGTAAATGAACTCGTCGGACATTTTGGAGAGTGAAGTAGCTCCATAGCTTATGATATGGAAATCTTTTTCTTTCAATTCAGATTCCAGTTTGAGACTATCCAGTTGCGCAAAATCAATGTCTAACAGAAAATGATAAGCCAGCTCACCACTTGTCTTTATACCTTCCAGGTTACTGAATAATCCTTTCGGCAGAGAACTGAACAGATCGTCTGCCGGAAACCAGGATTTGTTGACTGCTGCAGTGAAATGCCAGTTTCCCTTCTCCTTCTCGACCCGTAAATAAGGATGAAACTGGAGTTTGTTGAAGTCAACAATGGTGGTACTGTCCAATTCAAATGAGTGTCCGTTTATGTTCATCTCGTAACAGAGTTGTCCGCGATCGAGATGAATGATTTCAGGAGAGAGGGCTTTATGAAATACGTCCAGTCCGTTCACTCTTGCTTTTCCTTTGAGATAGACTTGTTTGGAAGACCCTATTTCTTTCGTCAGGCTATACGATAAAGTGTCAAAGGTTATCTTAGCACCATATCTACGTGTTAGATAAGGTATGGAAACTTTTAGAGAATCAGATGAATAAAGCGTTGCTTTTAATGAGTTGTAATGTTGGTGCAGTTCACCATTGGCTATCCAATGCTGTGCTAAACTGTCTTCTTGTATGGTGATGACGGATTGAAAATGATTTTCTTTAATGATAAAAGAAGGAAGAGTGAGAGATACAAAATTATTGTTTTTTCTTTCCGTGATACAGACATTGTTTAGTTGTCCGTTTTCGGGCATAAAACCATAACATAAATTTAATATTTTGTTGATTCTTTCTGCGTAATTTGTTTGGGGGGCCGTTTTGTGGCGACGTTCGAGTGAGATATTCTAGTTTCTTTCTAAAAAGAAAATCGTAGTTGGCGACGGAATCCCGCTTTGTGAATGCAAGTGTAATTCCGTCTGCGGCTACATAACGTATTTTTATTTTTCTGCTTAGTAATTTCCAGAAGTTCAGTTTGACACGAGTGGATGTGAGTGTCAGTAATGTGTCTCGTTGTTCGGGTACAACAGAGAGACCTTCGAGGATAATTTCATTCAATCCATTCATTTCCAGATTATCGTAATGAATACGTAGCCCGTGAGTTTGCTCAATATGGGAGGTACGTTTGTCGACTATGCTTCTTAAGAGAGCGTTGCGACTTAAATAAATACTGATGAGACAGATGAGTAGAACTCCACTGGCTGACAGCAGAAGAATATGTTTCTTACTGTTCTTTTTCATCGTTTGATTTTGATAATTTATCGGATGCAAAGGTAGACAATATTCTGTTTCGTAGTATATAAACTGTTTTTTTAATTGGTTGTTCGATTCTAAGCGTACAACTGTTCATTTTCGTACACCACTCTGTTTTGCAATCTTACTGATTATTAGCTTGTTATCTTTTTGGCACGCTCGTTGCATATCTATAGTCGCAAGCGGACAACGAAGAAACATGAAAAAAGTTCAGAATGTTGCAACCGTTTGAAACACTTGATCCGTCTAATAAACAGAAGAACAAATAAACAGAATGTTGAACAAATAAAAAATATACAATTATGAAAACTACAGTATTATTCAGAATGATCGTTTTAGTTGCTATGGTATTTGCAGGTATCTCTAATGCAACAGTGAAGGCACAAAACAATAACTTCATTACTAATGAAGAAACAGTAGGTGATCTTGTAGTATCGAAGGTGATTTACAGATTAGATGGCTCTCTTTATCGCCACATGAAATATGATTTTACCTATGACGATCAAAAGAGAATGGCTACCAAAGAGGCTTTCAAATGGGATGCTTCCACTGACAAATGGCTGCCGTACTTCAAGATTGATTATACTTATTCTTCTAATGAAATCACTTTGGTATACGCACGTTGGAATGATTCTCACAGAGCTTACGATGCGGCTGTTGAAAAGAGCGTGTACGAATTGAACGACGCTAATATGCCGGTAGCTTATATGAACTATAAATGGAATGATAAATGGATTGAAGAATCCAGTGTGAACTGGGCTATGAACGTGGCTACTCCGGCAACGAATGAAGCAACTCTGCTGACTGCCAGCAGATAAAAATAAATTAGGAGTTGTGAAACTCCTTCTCTCTCTCTTAATTTAACTGCATTAAAAACGGTGGATTGCCCTATGAGGAAATCCACCGTTCTGTTTATCTGATAAACAGCTTATATTGATTTGTATTACTTTCCGGTGCGGTGCCTATTTAACGAGTGGCAAATATTCTCCATAACCTTCCTCTTTCATTTTCTCTTTCGGGATAAAACGAAGGGAGGCGCTATTGATGCAATAACGTAATCCGCCTTTCTCTTTCGGACCATCTGTGAATACATGTCCCAGATGCGCATCCCCAGTTTTACTGCGCACTTCCGTACGTATCATGCCATGCGAAGTATCTTTCTTCTCTGCGATGATATCTTTTTGAATCGGCTGGGAAAAGCTAGGCCACCCGCAACCCGAATCGAACTTGTCGGTAGAAACAAACAAAGGCTCTCCGGTGGTAATATCAACATAAATGCCTGGGCGGTGCTCATTCCAGTATTCATTGTGGAAGGCCGGTTCGGTGGCATTCTTCTGGGTTACTGCATATTGTTCCGCCGACAGTTCCTTGCGGAGGGTTGAGTCATCCGGTTTTTGATACACTTTAGTTTTCGGTGCATTGGCTTTGCGTGCCATTTCAAATAAAGCAGGATTGATGTGGCAGTATCCTCCAGAATTTTTATCCAGATAGTCCTGATGGTAAGTCTCTGCGGGATAGAAATTAGTCAATGGCTTTACTTCTATAGCGATAGGAGTCTTATATTGTGCAGACAATAGTTTAATAGCCTGGTTGATGACAGGAAGATCTTCTTTATCTACATAGTAAATCCCGGTTCTATACTGTGTTCCCCGGTCATTACCCTGACGGTTGAGGCTGGTAGGATCAATTGTCTTGAAATACAGATCGAGCAGCAAATTTAAATCTACCGTTTTAGGATCATAAACCACCTTTACTGTTTCCGCAGCATTGGTTTTTCCTGAACAGACCTGTTCATAACTCGGGTTGGCAACATTACTGTTGGCATATCCTACTTGAGTACTTTCTACTCCTCGAATTTGTTTCAGGAAATGTTCTGTTCCCCAGAAGCATCCTCCTGCAAAATAGATTTCTGCTTGATTTTTCATTGGTTTAGCAACTCCTAAAAATGTATTACTAATCACTACGATCACTATGATGATAAAATACTTCATATCCGTTAGTTCTTTCTATAATAACGAATGAACCAACGGATATGTTTTAAGGAACTACTATACTAAACTCAAATATATTTCTTTTTATTCAATGACTTGTCCTTTGTAGAAATCCAGAATTTTAGTCCGGAACAGATAGTCGTATTTTGCTTGCAACTTATCCGAAAGAGCTTTCGTTAGATTAAGTTTGGCTTCATTATATTCTACAAAGGTAGCTTTGCCGTTATTAAATTTCTCACTCATCAAGCGGAAAGACTCCTCGTTAGCTTTCACTGCCACTTCACTGGAGTTGTACTTGCTTTCAGCAGCTAGAGCATTATACCAAGCCTGCTGAATCTCTTTGTAGAGTACTTTCTTTGCGTTATCCAATCTCAAAGATAAGTCTATTTGTTGTAAACGAGCGGTGCGTACTCGGTTTCGTGTAGAAAAACGATTAAAGATCGGAACGCTCAAATTGAATCCTACATACTTATTCAAGTTGTTCTTTATCTGACTGCCGAAGCTGTTTTCTGATCTTCCGCTCACCGTATAATAATTGCTACCCAAACCGGCGCTGAAAGATAATTGTGGATAGAATGCACTTTGAGCAATACGAATGCTATTAAGACTACCTTGTAAACGGTATTCTGCAGCCTTAATACTTGGTTTGTAAGCAAGAGCCTGTGTATATATATCATCCGGTGGGGTGAGAGATTCGAATTCTAGTTCTTCCTTAGGACTTTCGAGCACGAATCCTTCAGGCGTAGGTAATTCCAAAAGTTGGGTGAGGTCTAATAATGATAACTTGTACGTATTGTCTGATTGTACAGCAGTCATTTCGTCCTGTGCGACACGGGCTTGTGCTTCGGCCACTTCAGAAGGAGATGCTTTACCTACTCCGTGGAGCCCTTGGATGCGCTTTAGCTGGTCTTTGCTTAAATCTACCTGATTATGAGCAACCTTACTTAATTCTTGGTTGAATAAAACCTGCAAATAAGCGGAAGTGACATTGATTGCAATGTCTTCTTTGGCTTTATTCAAATCTTCTATAGCGGCTTTTAAATCCAACTTGGCAAGTGAATATTGGTTGGATAACTGCAAACCGGTAAATATAGGTACATTGGTTCCCAAGCTGAAACTGGTATTGGCACTGTTAATGTCACTATACGAGTTGTCTATCGGAGAAGCAGTACGCCCCCAACTCCAGTTTTGGCTGGCGCTACCGCTCAAATTCGGAAGACGTGTCCATTTGCTAGTGTTTACACTCACTTTATTGGCTTCAACACTGTTGGTCGATTGACGAATCTCTATATTATGCTCGATGGCATAGTCGATACATTGCCGCAATGTCCATGCTTGCGGGGAGTTGTTCTGTGCTTGGATAGAAGTGATTCCGATCCCGGCAAGCAGAAGGGCTGATATGGTTTTACGAATTATTTTCATTGAATTCAATTATTTATCTTTTTTCTCTGCACCCCGTATTTTATCCTGTGCAGTTATTCCTTTCTTGATTTCTATCTTGATTCCATCACTCATTCCGGCAGTCACCTGCGTACGCTGGAACTTTTGTTCGGGCACTGAATCTGTCATGATGTACACAAATGTAGAGTCGCCATTAAACTCAATAGTGCTTTCGGGGACTGCCAATACTTGATTTGCCCTTTGCAACACGATTTCCGCATTAGCCGAATATCCGGAACGAATCTGAACGGAATCCGGAATGGTAATTGCAGCCTTGATTTCAAATTGGTTGGCACCATTGGTTTCTACCCCTTTCGGAGAGATATATTCCAGAATGGCGTTGAAAGTCAGATTCTGCAAAGCTCCGATTGTCAGTTTGATCGGCATCTGTTCATGGATACGTCCCACTTCCGTTTCATCAATATTACCACGGAAAATCATGTCGTTCATATTGGCTACCGTAGCAATCGTGGTTCCATCATTGAACGTGTTACTCATAATCACAGAGTTACCGGCTTTTACAGGTACATCCAGAATCAACCCATCAATGGTAGAACGAATCATCGTACTACTGAACGATGCACTGTTTTTAGTAATCCCTTCTTTTACGATTTCCAGATTATCTTTAGCCGTCTGTCTCTCTTCACGAGCTTGCTTCAAGGCTACTTCACTTTTCTCATATTCTTCCCGGCTAATCAGCTGATCTTCGTATAACTTCTTTACGCGGGCAAAATCCGTTTCTGCCTGTGTTGCATTAATCTCTGCCAGGCGCACACGACTTTCCGCAGAATTCAGTTGACCGAGTTCAGGGATTACTTTTACTTTGGCGATCACTTCCCCTTTCTTCACAGCTTGTCCGGCTTCTTTGTACACTTCGTCGATAATACCCGAAATCTGCGGTTTGATTAAAATTTCGTCTCTCGGTTCCACCTTTCCGGTAGCTACTGTGGTCTTTTGGAGGTCAGTGACTTCCGGTTTTACTATTTCGTAAGTGATTACCTTGGGTTTAGACTTCTGATAAAGGAATACGAATGTTCCGACAAGAATGATAGCAATGACTACCAATAATGTGATTTTCAGATACTTTTTCATGACTTTATTTATATTTTTATTGTTTACGATTAATAATTGAAATCCCTCGCACCTCTTTATTCGTCTCGAATAGCTTCAATCGGTTTGATAGCCATAGCCCGATAAGCAGGTGCCAGACCTGCCAACATTCCCAGTGCGATCAGAAGAGCACAAGTGCCGATTGCCAGTCCGAAGGTAACCTGAAAACGGACGTCTCCTCCGTCGGCGTTTGCTCCCATCTCTACCAGTTGCAACACCATGACGGCAAAAGAGATTCCACACATTCCTGCAATGGTAGTAAGCACCATACTTTCCGATAGAATCTGTTGCAGGATATCTTTGGGGCGTGCGCCGATTGCCCGGCGGATACCAATTTCGGTGGTACGTTCTTTCACGGTTACCATCATAATATTAGATACGCCGATGGCACCTGCCAACAGAGTCCCCAATCCTACCATCCAAACCAGTATGTTGATACCGGTAAACAGATTGTCTACCATCGAAAACATTGCTTCCGCATTCAGGTACATAAGTGCCTGTTTGTCGTTAGGCGCGATATAATGCGCAGCTTTAATAATCTGTTCCATTTCCGGTTGTACGTCGGACACTTTGATTCCATGCTTCACGGTGAAGCAGATGACGTCGATCCGTCCTCCTAAGTTATACGTTTGCTGCATCGTGGTGAAAGGCAGGGTGACAGCTTCCGAAGCCCGTCCCTGTATGTTCATATCCCCTTCGGAGGAAGACATGCCGATCACCTGATAATAAATTCCGTCCACACGTATGTATTTTCCACAAGGATCCTCTCCCGGTTTGAACAGGCTTTCATAGATACGCTTTCCGATCACACACACTTTACGCGCTTCCTGTATATCCACTTCGTTGATAAACCTGCCGTAGGCCATTTCCTGTGATTCGATGTGGAGATAGTCCGGATATAATCCTTTCACGCTGCAATCGTATTTCTTATCTTCGTATACAGCTTTGGAACCCCAACGGGCAATGGAAGGAGTAATGACCTCCACATCTTTGACTTGCGAACGGAGGCGCTCGATGTCGATAGCTTCCAGATTCCACCACCTGCCTTTGCGGAAACCTTTGTAAGCTTCGCCCGTTTTCTGTGCGGCAAGGAAGCCGGAGTTGGTTGCGAATCCTTCAAAGTTCTTTTTCATCATGCCTTCCAGTCCTTGTCCGCCGCCGATCAGGGCGACGAGCATAAAGATTCCCCAGAAAACACCGAATGCAGTCAGCAGGCTTCTCGTTTTATTTCTTGTAATGGTAATGAGGATTTCCTCACAGGTATCCATGTCTATTCTCATAGTCTTAATCTGCTCTAAGTGCTTCGATTGGTCGGATGCTGACTGCTTTTCGGGCAGGAAATAATCCGGCTAACGTACCAGCTATTATTAATGTGAGTGTAGCCTGTATGGCGATTCTTATATCTACTGTCGGATTCAGGAAAACAGTTTCCGTCCACATTCCGGTATCCATTGTCTGATTGCCAAAGGCGTTATTCATCCATTCGGTCACTCCGATGCCCGCTACCATACCTATATATCCGAATATCGTGGTAATGGTGACACTCTCTACGATAATCAACCAGAGGATAGAAAGCGGCTTGGCACCCAGAGCTTTGCGGATACCGAATTCACGGGTACGCTCTTTTACAGTAATCAGCATGATGTTGGACACTCCTACAATCCCGCTTAACAGCGTGAAAATACCGATCACCCAGATAGCGATGCGTAGCATGTTCGAGCCTTGCTGCTGTTGCAAGTAGTTGGTAAACCGGTTCCAAATCCAGATAGCACTATGGTCTGTCGGGTCAAAGCGATGATTGGCCCCCAGCACCTTGCGGTAATGAGCTTCAAATGCTTCATTTGCTTCTATCGTTTCCAGGTTTTTGGTAGTCATGACAAGGTTATTCAACTTGTCTCCTTTGTTGTAAATTGTTTGCAGGGTGGTGAAGGGGATGTAAGCATCGCTGTCTCCGCTGTCTCCTTTATCATTATACAGCCCTACTACCTGATAAACCACATTACCGGCGTTGACAAACTGCCCGATAGGCTCGGTATGCGTTTTATCGAAAAGAATCTCTGCTGTCTTTTTATGGAGCACAATTACTTTCCGGCGCTCTTTAATATCAATTTCATTGATGAAACGTCCTTTGAAGAGTTTCACCACTTCTACTTCCGTATGGTTGGGATATACGCCGGAAAGATTCAAACTGACGTATTCTTGTCCGAAACTTAAGTTAATACCTCCTTGCCACACGGTTGCCCCGGCTTTAATGACATGGTCCGGAAAATAATGGTCGGTAGCATCTACGTCTTTATTATCCAGTTGCACTCGTCTTCCTTCTTTCAGTCCATCGTATGATTTGCTGGTCCATCCCGGAAAAATCTTGATGGAGTTCATGGCACGTTCGGAAGCCGATTGCTCGAATGCATGGATCAATCCATTGCCTGCGCCTAACAGGACGATCAGCATAAAGATACCCCATGCCACAGCAAATCCTGTGAGAAAAGTCCTTAGCTTGTTACGCTTGATGGTACTGTATATTTCTTGCCAAATATCAATCATTTTTTTAAGTATTAAGTGATAAGTAAGTATTAAGTATTAGGCTGCGCTGCGACCGCATGGAATTAATACTTAAGACTTATTTCATGAAACCGTCTTTGCCGAACGGAGAGGCATCGTGGTCGATATTATCTTCAATGCGTTCGATGATTCCGTCTTTGATATGTATAATCTTGTCTGTTTGGTTGGCAACTCCGCTTTCGTGGGTGACAACTACAATCGTCATTCCCAGCTTATGAAGATCTTTCAGAATTTGCATCACTTCCACGGAAGTTTTACTGTCCAAAGCTCCCGTAGGCTCATCTGCCAGAATGATTTGCGGTTGGGTGATTAAAGCCCGTGCGATTGCCACACGTTGTTTCTGACCGCCACTCATTTCGTTGGGCATGTGATGTGCCCAGTCTTTTAAACCCAGACGGTCGAGATATTCCAAGGCAAGTGCATTTCGCTTCTTGCGGCTTATCCCTTGATAAAATAAAGGAAGTGCTACATTCTCTACGGCATCTTTAAAGGAAATCAGGTTAAATGACTGGAAGATAAATCCGATCATGCGGTTCCGGTATTCGGCAGCTTTGGTTTCGCTTAAGTTCTTGATGAGTACGTTATTCAGATAATACTCTCCGGTGTCGTAGTTGTCGAGAATTCCCAATATATTGAGTAAAGTTGATTTCCCAGACCCGGATGCTCCCATGATGGAAACAAATTCTCCCTGTTCGATATTGAGATTGATACCTTTAAGTACATGGAGAGGCGCTCCGTTGTTGTAGGTCTTGTTGACGTTTGTTAGTTGTATCACAATTTTCTTTATTTAGATTCTGTTTTCTAATAATTTTCTACTATTAGACGGCTGCAAGATACGAAAAGTTGCAAAGAGGTTGAACTTTTTTTGAAAAACATTTTGTAGACTCAATCTTCTTTACGTAATTTGTGTGCAGTAAACTTAATGATTAACTAACCCTTTTAAATAAAAGTATCATGAATTCAAACATGGAAAAGCCCTACGTAGTAGGTATTGACATAGGCGGAACGAATACCGTCTTTGGAATTGTAGACGCACGCGGAACTATTATTGCCAGCAGTTCAATCAAAACATCTGGTTATCCTACAGTAGAAGAATACGCTGATGAAGTGTGTAAAAGCCTGCTTCCATTGATTATTGCTAATGGTGGCGTTGATAAAATCAGAGGTATCGGTATCGGTGCTCCGAATGGTAACTATTACACGGGAACGATTGAATTTGCTCCGAACTTGCCTTGGAAAGGAATTCTTCCGTTGGCTGCCATGTTTGAAGAAAGACTGGGTATCCCCACTGCTTTGACAAACGATGCAAATGCTGCTGCTATCGGTGAAATGACTTACGGTGCTGCCCGTGGTATGAAAGACTTTATCATGATTACACTGGGTACTGGTGTGGGTAGTGGTATTGTTATCAACGGCCAGATGGTATATGGACATGACGGTTTTGCAGGCGAATTAGGACACGTGATCGCTCGTCGCGATGGTCGTCTTTGCGGTTGTGGACGTAAGGGATGTCTGGAAACTTACTGTTCGGCTACCGGTGTAGCTCGCACAGCTCGCGAATTCCTTGCCGCTCGTACGGATGCCAGCTTGCTTCGTAACATTCCTGCAGAAAACATTACTTCAAAAGATGTATATGATGCAGCTGTACAAGGTGATAAACTGGCACAGGAAATCTTCGAATTTACAGGTAATATCTTGGGTGAAGCTTTGGCGGATGCTATTGCATTCTCCAGCCTGAAGCCATTGTATTGTTCGGTGGCTTGGCTAAGTCCGGTGACTATATCATGAAACCGATTCAGAAGGCCATTGATGATAATATCCTGAATATCTATAAAGGTAAGACGAAATTGCTCGTTTCCGAATTGAAGGATTCTGATGCTGCTGTACTGGGTGCCAGTGCATTGGCTTGGGAACTGAAAGATTTGAAAGAATAATATATCATTATTATAATAAAGGTGATGAAGCCTCGGGAGTCTATGACTTTCGGGGCTTTGTTTTATTATTCCTTTCCGCCATCTACAAGGCATCTACAGCCTATTCAGAAAAGGGTTTATTCTCACTAGTATGAGAAATAATACTCATACTAATGGGAATATATTCTCATAGGTATGAGTATTTTTTCTCACAGGTGTGAGTATAGTTGAGAAAATGTACTTCCCAGATAATAGCTTTGCGAGAATGGTAGCAATAAAAAAGGGAACTTCATTCATTATGAAGTTCCTTTTTATTTCGAATCGAAAAGTTCGGCTTAGCCGTTAACTCTTTTTTCTTTGATTCTAGCTTTCTTACCAGTAAGAGCACGCAGGTAGTACAATTTAGCGCGACGAACTTTACCTACCTTGTTCACCTCGATGCTATCGATAGCCGGTGATTCGATTGGGAAAATTCTTTCTACGCCTATAGTTCCTGACATTTTACGTACAGTAAAACGTTTCTTGTCTCCGTGACCGGCGATTTTGATAACAACACCACGGTACAACTGTACACGTTCTTTGTTACCCTCGATAATACGATATGCCACTGTTACAGTGTCTCCTGCTTTGAAGCTCGGGTGCTGTTTTCCGGTAGCAAATGCTTCTTCTGCAATTTTAATTAAATCCATTGTTGTTATTATTAAATTGTTTCATCGTTACAACGCAACATACCAAGTATCTCTTCTCTTGACAGCGATTGCGCGAAAGCGGTGCAAAGTAACGAATTATTTGCCAGATAGCCAAATGTTTTTGTATATTTGTAGCATATCTAAAAATAGCGAACATGAAACAGACTTATGTAAAGTATCTGATGGTGGCAGCGTTTGCAGGAGGTTTCCTGTTTACTTCCTGCCGGACCGCACGCGAGACTACGGCACAGTACGAAGTAACCAAAGTAGAGGGTAGCATGATAACGATTGATTCTGTTTGGGACACCACTCCCAACGTGAAAGCTACCGAAATCTTAAAGCCTTATAAGGAAAAGGTGGATGCGATGATGTATGAAGTCATCGGTACCAGTGCGATGAAGATGGATAAAGGAGCTCCTGAAAGCTTGCTATCCGACCTTGTCGCGGGTGTTCTACAGCAAGCGGCAACCCAGGTATTGGGGAAACCGGCCGATATGGGATTGGTAAATATGGGCGGCTTGCGTAATATCTTGCCCGAAGGAGATATCACGGTAGGAGATGTTTTTGAAATTCTTCCTTTCGAGAATTCCCTTTGTGTATTGACTATGAAAGGGACAGACTTGAGACGGCTTTGTGAAGCAATAGCGTCTCTGCATGGCGAAGGAGTGAGCGGTATCCGCCTCGAAATCACAAAAGACGGAAAGCTGCTGAACGCATTTATTGCCGGAAAGCCGTTAAAAGATGACCAGCTTTACACAGTGGCTACTATCGACTATTTGGCAGACGGAAACGGACGAATGGATGCTTTCCTGCAGGCAGAAAAGAGAGTATGCCCCGAAGATGCTACCTTACGCGGACTGTTTCTTGATTATGTACGCAAACAAACAGCCGAAGGCAAAGTGATTACCTCCAAACTGGACGGACGTATTACGATAAAATAAAAAAGGAGAATCTAAAAATATTGAATATGAAAAGATTTCAGATATTATTCCTGCTATGTCTTGCATTGAGTTTCACTTTTTCAATCTTTGCGCAGGATACCAAAGAAGTGATCATTTTACAAACAAGCGATGTGCATAGCCGTATCGAACCTATCAATCAGAAGGGCGACAAATATTATAACAAAGGTGGTTTTGTCCGCCGGGCTGCTTTTCTCGAACAGTTCCGCAAAGATCATAAGAATGTATTGCTTTTCGATTGCGGAGATATTTCCCAGGGGACACCTTATTATAATATGTTCCGTGGAGAAGTAGAAATTAAACTGATGAATGAAATGGGCTATGATGCAATGACAATCGGTAACCATGAGTTTGATTTCGATGTGGATAATATGGCCCGTATTTTTAAGATGGCTGATTTCCCGGTCGTTTGTGCCAACTATAATCTGGATGCTACGGTGTTAAAAGATATAGTCAAGCCCTACGTCGTTCTGGAGAAATATGGTTTGAGAATTGGCGTGTTCGGTCTCGGAACCCAGCCGGAAGGAATGATTCAGGCCAATAAATGCGAAGGAGTCGTTTATGAAGATCCTATCCGTGTATCCAACGAGATAGCTACCTTGTTGAAAGAGGAAGAAGGTTGTGATCTGGTTGTATGCCTGTCTCATCTGGCATCCAGATGGATGAACATCTGGTTGCCGGAACACACAATATCGACGTGATTCTGGGTGGACACTCCCATACGTTTATGGAAGGCCCCAAAACATACTTGAATATGGACGGAAAAGAGGTGCCTGTTATGCACACAGGAAAAAATGGTGTTCGTGTAGGCCGTCTTGATTTGACATTGAAACATAAATGAAGATAATTCCCTTAATAGTAACGCTTTTATTCTTTATCGCGGCCGGCACAGTTTCGAGTCCGGCGCAGAATGCTACCACCGTTGAACCTCTGCTCGTGTACAAAGCCCTTCAGGACAAGGACTGCCGGCACTGGGTTGATTCGGTGATGGATAAACTTTCCTTTAAAGAAAAGGTAGGTCAGTTATTCATCTATACCATTGCTCCGGTAGACACCAAACGAAACCTGGAACTGCTGCGCGAAGTCATCGACACTTATAAAGTAGGCGGCCTTCTCTTTTCCGGCGGGAAGATGCAAAATCAGGTCGAACTGACGAACCGGGCGCAGCGACAAGCCAAAGTCCCTTTGATGATTACCTTTGATGGAGAATGGGGATTGTCTATGCGCTTGCGCGGTACGCCTGTCTTCCCGCGAAATATGGTGCTGGGATGTATCCGCGACAATCGGCTGCTTTATGAGTACGGACGTGAAGTTGCCCGTCAATGCCGGCAGATTGGAGTGCAGGTAAACTTTGCTCCGGTGGCAGACGTGAATATAAACCCTAAAAATCCTGTCATCAATACCCGTTCTTTTGGCGAAGATCCGATCCAAGTGGCCGATAAGGTAATCGCTTATGCTTCCGGTTTGGAAGGTGGAGGGGTGTTATCTGTGTGCAAACACTTTCCCGGACACGGGGATACCGATGTCGATTCGCATAAAGCGCTTCCGGTACTTCCTTTCACTCGCGAGCGTTTGGACAGTGTGGAACTTTATCCTTTTAAAGAGGCCATCCGTGCCGGACTGGGCGGTATGATGGTGGGGCATCTGCAAGTTCCGGTGATTGAACCTATTGGCGGACTTCCGTCTTCCTTGTCCCGCAATGTCGTGTATGATTTGCTGACCGATGAACTGGCGTTCAAAGGCTGATATTTACCGACGCGCTTGCCATGAAAGGTGTGGCAGGAAATGGAAATGTCAGTTTGCAGGCTTTGAAAGCAGGTAATGACATGGTACTGTCTCCCCGTAACCTGAAGGAAGAGATACCGGCCGTACTGGCAGCTGTTGAAAAAGGGGAACTAAGCCGTGAAGAGATTGAAAACAAATGCCGCAAAGTCTTGACTTATAAATATGTGTTGGGACTTAAAAAGAAATCGTATGTACAATTATCCGGTCTGGAACAACGCATTAACAGTCCGCAGACACGTGACCTGGTTCGCCGGTTGAATTTAGCGGCAATAACAGTTCTGAACAACAAGAATCATATTCTCCCTTTGCATACAGACAAAGAGCAGACGATTGCATTGCTCGAGGTAGGAGATCCCGGAGAAACTGATGCGTTGGCGAAACAACTTTCCCGCTATACGTCTTTGGCTCGTTTTTCCCTTCGTGCCAATCAGACGGAAGAGGAAAATCAGCGGTTGCGTGATTCTTTGTCTACCTATAAACGAATCATTGTAGCCATTAGCGAACAGCGGCTGGCTTCTTATCAGCCTTTCTTTGCTAAGTTTGTTCCCGAAAGCCCGGCCATTTATCTGTTTTTTACTCCCGGGAAGATGATGTTGCAGATTCAGCGCGCTGTGCTCATGCTTCGGCGGTGG
>ENA-OQJX01000437-OQJX01000437.1-human-gut-metagenome-genome-assembly--contig:-NODE-437-length-22619-cov-2.156633_pt1 | contig 22619 bp, 32 predicted proteins | sample MGYA00242615_ERZ504782 | MGnify/ENA primary metagenome ERZ504782 (study PRJEB26092, sample SAMD00036354) | human gut metagenome | host: Homo sapiens | study: EMG produced TPA metagenomics assembly of... | reverse complement strand
GACTAGAATATCTTCTTGTGGAAAGGCTTCACCTGTACAGCCTTCCGCGAAACTGTTTTTCAAAAGCAAGGAGATTTTAGATATGAAACTCAAGAATGTTTGTGTTGCTGTTGTTGCTCTGGCTCTGGCTGTTGGCATGACCGCTTGCGGCGGTTCTGCTTCCTCCACTGCTGCATCCTCTTCCGAGGCTGCTTCTACCAGCACTTCTGTTGCTGCTGAGGCCGAGGAGAACGCTTCTTCCGCTGTTGCAGAGGAGAACGGTTCTTCTTCTGAGGCTGCTTCCAGCGAGGCCGCTTCTTCTGAGGCCGCTTCTTCTGAGGCTGCTTCCAGCGAAGCTGCTTCTTCTGTTGCCGCATAATCAGGCAGCACTCTTAGTTCAAGGAACGATCAAACCGGGCACGGAACTTTTTCTGTGCCCGGTTTTTTTGCAGCAAAATGCGCCGGAAAGGTTTATCGGGAACCTCCCGGCGCATTTTTCAGAAGCTGTCATCAGAAGCAGGATGCCCCTCAGGCAGCGTGCAATGCTTATTCTTATATTCCCCAGAACAGGATTCCCAGTCCTGCAGAGAACAGGATCATCCCAATGGGCGATGGTGCTTTGCCCTTTTTCCGGCGGCAAAGGGCATGCAGCCCCCACAGCAGCAGGAACACCACAATGGAACGGAGATCCGGTGCAATGCCTGCCTTGTCCGCTGCAAACCCGGCCAGCGTAGAAAGCGCCATGTTGACTGCAGTTGCCAGGATCATCGCCACCACACAGGGACGAACGCCGCCAAGAACTGCGTTGATTCCCGCATACTTCATCAGGTTCTGCAGCACCGATGCAACGAGCAGGATAATGACAAAGGACGGTAGCACCACACCCAGCGTCGCACACAGCGCACCCCAGAAGCCGCCCTGTGAAGCGCCGATGAAGGTAGCCATATTGATGGCCAGCGGGCCGGGTGTGGATTCCGACACGGCAATGAAGCTGAGAAATTCGCCTTCCGTCAGCCAGCCGTGTCCTAAGACCGTTTCCCGCACCAGCGAGATCATCCCGTAGCCGCCGCCGAAGGACAACGCACCGATCATAAGGAAATTCCAGAAAAGTTCTACATAGATCACGGCTTCTTCTCCCCCTTCCGCAGCTGCTGTACTGCATACACCAGCAGCCCGGCCGCACCGCTGAACAGGATGTAAAAAATGGAAGAGAATGACACTGCTGCAATGGAACAGCCCACCATCGCTGCCGCAACCGTGGTCAGGATGACGAGATTGAAGACGCTGTGTTCCAGCTGCTTCAGCATCTTCAGGCCCGCCGAGAGGATCAGATAGATCACACACACCTGAATGCCGTGGAACGCACTTGCCACCACCGAAAGGCGGAGGAACTGGTCAAAGAACAGCGAGATCAGATAAATGACCGCGAAGGACGGGAGACACACCGCCACCGTGGACGCTGCCGCACCTGCCGTACCCTCGATCTTGTAGCCGATATAGGTGGCACTGTTCACCGCCACCGGGCCGGGCGTAGACTCCGCAATTGCCACCATGTCCAGAAATTCTTCTTTTGTCACCCACTTTTTCTCTTCCACAAATTCATTCTGCAGCAAAGCCACCATGGCATAACCGCCGCCAAACGTGAACGCACCAATTTTAAAAAACGTCCAGAAAAGCTCCTTTGTTTTCGACATAGCTTTCTCCTTTCTTGCGCCTTATTATATCATTTTTTGTTTTCATATGATATACTTTAATGAAATATGCTGCTTTCTTTGGAAAAAGCAGAAAAAGGAGTTTAGGATATGAAAACAAAATTTGGTATCGTAGGCTGCGGATTTCTGGGCAACATTGTGGCCGATGCATGGAAGAACGGTCTGCTGCCAGACTACGAGCTGGTGGGCGTGACCAGCCGCACCCGTGCTTCGGCAGAAAAAACTGCCGAAACAGTGGCTGTGCCGTGTGTGACGATGTGGATGCCCTGCTGGCGCTGGAGCCGGAGTACATCGTGGAGACTGCTTCGGTGGAGGCTGTGCGCGCCATGCTGTGCCTGTACTGAAAAAGGCGTGAATCTGGTCATTATTTCCATTGGTGCCTTTGCGGACCTTGATTTTTACGAGCAGGTCAAGGCCGCTGCCGTGGAGGGCGGTGCCAAGGTGCATCTGGCAAGCGGTGCCATTGGCGGCTTTGATGTGCTGCAGACCGTCACTCTGATGGCCGAGGCGCAGAAGCTGGCCGAGACGGCAGGCATTGAGACGCACACCGGAGCCAAGGGCTTCCGCAACACGCCGGTATGGGCCGACCACCTGCTGACCGATACCGAAAAGACCACCGTGTTCACCGGCAATGCCAAGCAGGCCATTGCCACCTTCCCCCGCCGCGTGAATGTGGCTGTTGCCACCTCGCTGGCCACCACCGGCCCGGAGATTACCGGCGTGACCATGCACTCGGTACCCGGCTGGGTGGGCGACGACCACTGCATCACCGCCGAGATCGAGGGCGTGAAGGCCGTGGTGGATATCTGCTCTTCCACCAGCGCCATTGCCGGTTGGAGCGTAGTTGCCCTGCTGCGCAACCTCTCCTCCCCCGTATGCTTCTATTAAAGGAGGACTTTACTGATGTTCAACAAACTGGTGGTCATTGAGCCGGTAAGCCTGATTCCTTCCGCCGAGGAAGCGCTGCATCAGTACGCAAAAGAAGTGGCGCTGTACCGCGATATCCCGGCCAGCGATGACCAGATCGTGCAGCGCATCGGAGATGCCGATGCCGTGCTTCTGAGCTACACCTCCCGCCATGGGCAAAAATGTGATCAAGCGCTGCCCGAATATCCGTTACATCGGCATGTGCTGCAGCCTGTATTCTGAGGAAAGCGCCAATGTGGATATCGCCTACGCCCGCACCCGCGGCATCAAAGTGCTGGGCATCCGGGACTACGGCGACCGCGGCGTTGTGGAGTACGTCCTGCATGAGCTCACCGGCATCCTGCACGGTTTTGGGATGCCCATGCTGCGGGACGAGCCGGTGGAGATCACCGGGCTGAAGGCAGGCATCATCGGGCTGGGTGTGTCCGGCAAAATGATCGCCGATGCGCTGCAGTTCATGGGTGCCGACATTGCCTATTACAGCCGCACCCGCAAGCCGGATGCCGAAGCTGTGGGCATGGCCTATAAGCCGCTGGCACAGCTGCTGACCGAGAGCGAGGTGGTGTTCACCTGCCTGAACAAGAACGTACTGCTGTTGGGCAAGGACGAATTTGCACAGCTGGGTGCAGGCAAGGTGCTGTTCAACACCTCCATCGGCCCGGGCTTTGACTCTGCTGCTCTGGAACAGTGGCTTGCTCTGCCGGGCACCCACTTCTTCTGTGACACCCGTGCCGCTGCCGGCCCGGTGGGTGAAGACTTCTTTGCCCGTGAGAATGTGCATTGCGCGAATGTTTCTGCCGGACGCACCAAGCAGGCTTTTGTGCTGCTGAGCCAGAAGGTGCTGGCAAATATCCGCACTGCACTGGGAGAATGATATAAAAAGGAAACGCTTCCCGGCCGGGGAAGCGTTTCCTTTTAGGCTTTATTCAAAATTGTTGTGATCTCTTCCAGATTCGCCGCAAATCGGATGCCCCGCTGACGCTGCGGCGTGGAAAGGCCTTTCTCGATCATTTTGGCAAGCAGTGCTTTCAGGCTGTCGTAGTAGCCGTTCAGATCATACAGGATGCAGGGCGCGTCCAACTGGCCCAGCGAGACCTTGGACATTACCTCTGCGATCTCTTCCAGCGTGCCGGTACCGCCGGGGAATGCGATAAAGGCATCGCCCAGCTCGATCATCTTCGTCTTGCGCTCGGTCATGTCCTTGGTGACGATCAGCTCGGTCAGGCCATCGTGCTGCAGCTCCTGCTGCACAAAGAACTGCGGTTCCACACCGGTCACCGTGCCGCCTGCGTCCAGCGCGCTCTGGGCAAGCTGACCCATCAGGCCGCTGCGGGAGCCGCCGTACACAAGGCGGTGCCCGTTTGCACCGATCCAGCTGCCCAGTTCCCGGACAGCTTCCGCCAGCGCAGGATCATTGCCCGCATTTGCTCCAAGATAGACCGTGATGTTCATGGTATTTCCCCCTTTGTTTTTTCCATTTTACCACGCAGCGGGCCGATTGAAAAGGGCCATCCCCTTGCAAATGCAGCGGCACTGTGGTATTCTTGAACGCAGAAAAAAGGGAGCCTGCAAAAGCAGGCTGAGAGTGGGCTGTTTGCCCAGACCTGTGACCTGATTTGGACAATGCCAACGTAGGGAGATACTGCTGCTTCAAAGTGCGGAGGTGCCTCCTTGCGGGCATTTCCGCATTTTTTGCAAAGGAAGTTGTAACCATGAAAACTGCATTGACGATTGCCGGCAGCGATTCCAGCGGCGGTGCTGGCATCCAGGCCGATATCAAAACCATGACTGCAAACGGCGTGTACGCCATGAGCGCTATTACCGCACTGACTGCCCAGAACACCACAGGTGTGACCGGCATTTTTGAAGCCACGCCCGAATTTCTGGCACAGGAGATCGATGCCATTTTTACCGACATCTACCGGATGCCGTCAAGATCGGCATGGTATCCTCGGCAGAGCTGATCGGTGTGATCGCCGAAAAGCTGCACACCTACGGCGCAAAGCATATCGTGGTGGACCCGGTGATGGTTGCCACCTCCGGCTCCAAGCTGCTGCGGGACGATGCCGTGCAGGCACGGACCGAAAAGCTGCTGCCCATGGCAGAGGTGGTCACCCCCAACATTCCGGAGGCTGAGATCCTTTCCGGCATGAAGATCACCGATGCGGCCGGAATGGAGGCCGCTGCAAAGCTGATCAGCGAGAAATACCACTGTGCCGTGCTGTGCAAGGGCGGCCACCAGATCAACGATGCCGACGACCTTCTGTGGCGGGACGGCTGCGGCAAATGGTTCCGCGGCAAGCGCATTGCAAACCCCAATACCCACGGCACCGGCTGCACCCTGTCCAGCGCCATTGCATCCAATCTGGCAAAGGGCTATGATCTGGATGCATCTGTGGAGCGCGCAAAGGCCTACATTTCCGGCTGTCTTTCTGCCATGCTGGATCTGGGCCATGGCTCCGGCCCCATGAACCACATGTTTGCACTGAAGGGAGAGTTTGTGGGTGAGTGAGCAGACCTTTGTGCAGCAGCTGGTACAGGAAAGTCTGCCCGTGTGGGAGAAATGCCTGCACTCAGAATTTCTGACCCACCTTGCGGATGGCACACTGGATGAAGCCTGCTTCAAGGGCTACATCGTGGAGGACAGTCTTTACCTGCGGGAATATGCCAAGGTGTTTGCCTGGGGCATGACCAAGGCAAAGGATATGCAGACCATCCGCACCTACTATTCCCTGCTTTCCTTCGTGAATGAGAGCGAGGATGCAGCCCGCCTGCACTATCTCAAGCACTTTGGACTGACCGATGAAGCATCCAGAGCCTGCCGCTGCGGCCGGAGACCCGTGCCTATGTGGACTCTATGATCGAAGCCGCCAAAAACGGCGAGGGCGCAGCTGAGTGCATGATGGCCTGCCTGCCTGTATGCTGAGCTATGGCTGGATCTTCCAGAAACTGCTGGAAGAAAAGCCTTCCGTGCAGGATACCCTTTATGGTGCACTGGTGGTGGACTATGCTGGCAAGGGCTATGAGGCGGCCTGCCGCGACTGGGCCGCGTTTGCAGAAAAAGTCTGCGAAGCCTGAGCGACGAGCGCCTTGCCCGCTGCCGCGAGATCTTCCATGCCTGCTCAGAGCACGAGCTGAACTTCTGGGCCATGGTAGCTTCCCCGCGCAGTGACCTGTAATTTTTCCTAAAATATAAAATGCACCCGGCCTGCGGGCAGAACCGCAGCAACCGGGTGCATTTGTTTTGTTCAGGGTTTCGTGGCCGCAGCCGCAGGCATGAGCTTAGTGCCGGAAACAAGGGAGCCCTAGCCGAGGTAATCATAGGAGAAATATCCCACAAGGCCGCCGGTGAAGGTGGGCAGGTATGCAAAACGCGGCTTTTATACTGCGCCAGAATTTCCCGCAGCGTCTGCGAGGGGTTTTGTGTTTCAAAGGTCAGTTCCCCGGCCTTCATCACGCCATTCCGGCAGGTGATTTTCATTTTAGGGTCAAGGCCGAGAAAGGTGTAGCGGCCCCACTTTTCGCTGGGCTGGGCACTTTCCAGCAGATAGCAGTGGGTGGAGACATTCTTTAAAACTTTCAGAGCTTCAATGGGCGTGCAGATATCTGCCAGAATTTCGCAGCAGACCGGCAAAACGTTATAACTGCCTGCTAACGCTGTGGTTTTTACTTCGTCCAGTGTGGGCCGTATCTTCATGGCTTTTTCCCTCCCGGTAAAACAAAAACTCCCCCGGCTCTTCTGCGAGGGAGTGGAAAAGAAAAACGCCCCTAACAGAAGAATTCTCTTCTGTCAAGGACGAATAAAATATGGCCTTTTATCCGCGGTGCCACCCTGACTTCATGGGCATGACCCCATGCACTTGGCGGGATGCCAACACATCCCCGGCAACTGACGTATGCCCTACGTTGCAGAATACTGTGCGGCGAAAGTTCTCCGCAGTTCCCTGCACCCTCAGCGGTCCATTTCGGGAAAATATAACGCAAAGTCACACTTTCCTTGACGAACTGTTTCCGGTCTGCTTCTCAGCTGCGCAGGCTCTCTGTACAGGCATGGTTCGCCGTTATCTCCGCTTCAACGGTTTAGTGTATTGAATATGGCTATATTAAACCACGGATTTTTCGTTTGTCAATACCTGTTTGCAAATTTTTCAAAATCAGCCTATGTCCACAGTGGGTTCAGCGCTTCCGGCGGCTGTTCGTGCTGGAAAACTTCACCGCTTTTGCCGGCCTGCGGCGGCTGTGCAACGCACTGTAGTACAAGCAGTCAGCCGCATAAGCCGCCCACAATGTGCATGAAGTTTGCTACATTGTCATGCACAAAAATGATATCGTACACCTGCTGACCAAAGTACAGCGCTGCAACCAGCAGCATGGTGACCGGGATGCCGCCGGAGAAGCCCGCCAGCGACGAAAGCATGATAAGCATGAACACGATGCCGGACGCGCCCAGCAGCCCCGAACGTGGGAACAGCACGCATTGCAGCACGCCGGTGACCAGAGCGGTGAACACCATGCCGCACAAAAGCGGCTTGCTGCCGTACTTTTCTTCCATTGGCGGGCCAACAACGAGCAGCAGCAGCATGTTATTCAGAAAGTGGTCCCAGCTGGCATGGCCCAGCACATGGCCGAACAGCCGGATGTAGAACAGCGGGTCCTTCAGCGAGGAGCGGTAGACACAGAACAGATGCATCGTCGTCCACCCATCCGTCCACTGGTCGAGGAACAGCACCAGAAGTGACAGCAGGAAAAATGTGAGGATCACCGGGGAGTTGTACTGCAGTTCCAGTTTGAGTTTTACTTTTTTCATCCTCTTGTCTCCACCCAGTATTCGCCCATGCTCTGGCCGGGCTGGTTCGTCACTTCATCCTTGAGGTAATCGCCAAGGCCGCAGCTTTCCGGCTGCCATGCAAGGGCTGATTCCACCGTGGGGTACTCCACCTCGGCATACCAGAACTCGGTGGGCTGGCCTTCGTCCACATGGTTCACTTCCAGCACAGAACCGTCCGGCAGGGTGTAGCTGCGGCGCAGCTTCGGATGAGAGGTTTAGCGATAATCTTGTATTCCAGATCATCAAACAGTTCTTTGTCGATGCTGCGCTCGATCTCCTCACGGGCAAGGCCGCCCCCGGATTTGAAGCAGAGGATGTAGTCCGTTCTGCCGCCGGTGAGGGCTTCTTCCCGGATGCGCACAGTGGGCCGCACGCTGATATAGCCCTGCCGCATGGCAAATTCCTCCCTGAGGGGCAGCCCCTCCGGCCAGCCCTTCACCATCCATTTGCGTTCGATTTCCATAATGCATCCCTCTTTCATGCGGTTTTTTGGCATTTCTTATTTATAATAACATGATTTTGTGCTATTATAAAGGGTAGATTTTTACTCCTTCAGTCTGCTTCGCAGCCAGCTCCCTCAGTGAGGGAGCCTACCCGCACGGTAAGCGTGTCGAGCGAACGCGGGACGAAGGGAGTTCGTCCATGATAAGGAGAACCATATGAAAGAACGCGCTTACCCTGTGTATACTGTCAACAAACACGCCGAAGGCTGCTGGTGGGCGGGCATCCATGGGTGTACGAGAACGACATCCTCAATTCCCCGGAAAATGAGCCGGAAAACGGCACTCTGGCCGATGTGGTCAGCACCAAAGGTTCCTACCTTGGCACCGGCTTTGTCTCGCTCAAGAGCAAGATCCGCGTGCGGCTGATCTCCCGCAATGCCAACGACACCTTTGATGCTGCGTTCTGGCGCCGCCGGGTGGAATATGCATGGAACTACCGCAAAACCGTGCTGGAACCTGCAGACCTTTCTGCCTGCCGCGTCATTTTTGGCGAAGCGACCAGTTCCCCGGCCTGACTGTGGACCGGTTCAGCAACATCCTCGTCACGCAGACCCTGAGCGTGGGCATGGAAAAGCTCAAGCCCGTCCTCTTCCCCATTCTGGCAGAAGTCCTGCGCGCCGACGGCCAGACCATCGACGGCATCTACGAGCGCAACGATGAGGCTCTGCGCGCAAAGGAAGGTCTTGAGCAGAACAAAGGCTGGTTTGAGCTGCCCGGTGAGACTCACCCGGCAGGCACCCAGACCGAGATCTGCGAGAACGGAGTTTACTATCATGTGGATTTCGAGAACGGCCAGAAGACCGGCTTCTTCCTTGATCAGAAGTACAACCGCCGGGCGGTGGCACGCCTTGCTGCAGGCCACACCGTGCTGGACTGCTTTACCCACACCGGCAGCTTTGCACTGAACGCCGCTGCGGGCGGCGCTGCCCGTGTGACCGCCGCCGACATCAGCGCCGAGGCCATTGCCATGGCGCAGCGCAATGCCCAGCGCAACGGTCTGACCAATATGGACTTTTTGTGCGAGGACACCTTTGAGCTGCTGCCCCGCTTGGAAAGAGAAGGACACCCCTACGATTTTATCATTCTGGACCCGCCGGCCTTTACCAAGCGCGCCGCACTGTGGAGAACGCCATGCGCGGTTACAAGGAGATCAACTACCGTGCCATGAAGCTGCTGCCCCGCGGCGGCTATCTGGCAACTGCCAGCTGCTCCCACTTTGCCACCGAGGAGCTGTTCATCAAGATGCTGCGCGCCGCTGCAAAGGATGCGCACCGCCAGCTGCGGCAGATCGAGGTGAAACAGCAGGCACCGGATCATCCGATCCTGTGGGGTGTGCCGGAGACGAATTATCTGAAGTTCTTCCTCTTTCAGGTGATTTAACGATTTGAATACCCTCCGTTTCACTCTGGGTATCTTCAGCGGAAGTTTTATTTTTAATATTTGAGCTTCCGGAAAATCTGCGGATTTTCCGGAAGCTCTTTTTTCACAAAGCGGGGCCGTAACGGGCAATGGCACCGTATATTAAAAACACATTTTCACCAGAAGGGACCCCATCGGGTAAATGCATCTTTTTGCTGCGCTGCCTGAACCCTCTCAGTCAAAGCCTGACGGCTTTGCCAGCTCCCCCGAGGGGGGAGCTTTATGAGCAGGGACGGAAAACAACGATCTTTCCGATGATGAATAACTTACCCGGCAGCTGGATAAAAGCTCGCCCTTCGGGAGAGCTGGCATTGCGCAAGCAATGACTGAGAGGGTTTTTCCCATCGGGCGGAGAGGGTTCGTTCTCTTAAAAAGTCATACCAAGTGCGGATGCTCCAAAAATGCAGGAAGCTGTTTGTACAGAATCGTCAGATTTGTCAATTGCCTTTTTGGCCCGCCGGGGCTATAATCAAACCATAGACAGCAACGGCGCTGTGGGTCACCTCCTGACTCGCAGCGCCGTTTTTGTTAAGATGCTTTCGTACTTCTGGGTGCGGCATTGCGGCAGACCAGAATGCAGACGAAGGGTAAGAAAAATAAGATCAAGTAAGGAGTAGGATTTATGGCAGCGAATGTTATGGAAATCTACGGCAGCAAGGTCTTTAACGAACATGTGATGAAGGAGCGCCTGCCGAGCGCAACCTATAAGAGCCTGAAGAACACCCTGCACAAGGGTGCTCCGCTGGACATTGAGGTGGCAAACGTTGTGGCCAGCGTGATGAAGCGCTGGGCCATGGAGCTGGGTGCCACCCACTACACCCACTGGTTCCAGCCGCTGACCGGCATCACCAGTGAGAAGCACGATGGCTTTGTTTCCCCTGTGGGCGACGGCACCGCCATCATGGAGTTCTCCGGCAAGGAGCTGGTGCGCGGCGAGCCCGATGCATCTTCCTTCCCCTCCGGCGGTCTGCGCGCCACCTGCGAGGCCCGCGGCTACACTGCATGGGACCCCACCAGCTACGCATTCGTGAAGGATGACGTGCTGTGCATCCCCACCGCATTCGTCAGCTACACCGGCGAGGCTCTGGATAAGAAGACCCCCCTGCTGCGTTCCATGAACGCACTGTCCAATCAGGCAATTCGCATCCTGAAGCTGTTCGGCAAGGATGTGGATTACGTCTCCACCACCGTCGGCCCCGAGCAGGAGTACTTCCTTATTAAGAAGGAGGATTACGAGGCCCGTCAGGATCTGATCCTCACCGGCCGCACCCTGTTCGGTGCTCCCTCTGCCAAGGGCCAGGAGCTGGAGGAGCACTACTTCGGCGTGATCCGCCCCGAGGTGTCCGCGTTCATGAAGGAACTGGACGAGGAGCTGTGGAAGCTGGGCGTGCCCGCCAAGACCAAGCACAACGAGGTAGCCCCCTGCCAGCATGAGCTGGCCCCCATCTACGATACCACCAACGTGGCCATCGACCACAACCTGCTGACCATGGAGATGATGAAGAAGATCGCTCCCAAGTACGGTCTGGTCTGCCTGCAGCACGAGAAGCCCTTTGAGGGTGTGAACGGCAGCGGCAAGCACAACAACTGGTCCATGTCCACCACCCACGAGAACCTGCTCGACCCCGGGCGACACCCCCATGGAGAACCTGCAGTTCCTGGTGTTCCTGGCTGCTGTCATCAAGGCTGTTGACGAGTACGCCGATCTGCTGCGTACCTCCGTTGCCACTCCCGGCAACGATCACCGTCTGGGTGCCAACGAGGCACCTCCGGCTATCATTTCCATCTTCGTGGGCGAAGAGCTGGAAGCTGTCATCGATGCTATCGCATCCGATTCCCCCTATGCCGGCCCCGTCAAGATGAAGATGGATCTGGGCGTTGATGTCCTGCCCAAGTTCAGCAAGGATACCACCGACCGCAACCGTACCTCTCCCTTTGCCTTCACCGGCAACAAGTTCGAGTTCCGTATGCCCGGTTCCGCTGAGAACCTGAGCGATGCCAACACCATCCTGAACACCGCCGTCGCAAAGGAACTGAAGGGCTACGCCGACGAGCTGGAGAGCGCTGAGGACTTTACCAGCGCTGTGATCGCTCTGGTCAAGCGCACCATCCGCGACCACCGCCGGGTCATCTTCAACGGCAACGGCTACTCTGCCGAGTGGGAAGAAGAAGCAGCCCGCCGCGGCCTACCCAACCAAGAAGAACGCCCCCGCTGCCCTGCCCTGCCCTCATCGACCCCAAGAACATCGCCCTGATGGAGGAGTTCGGGGTGCTGACCAAGGTGGAGATGCACAGCCGCTACGAGGTGGAGCTGGAGCACTACGCCAAGGTCATCAACATCGAGGCCCTGACCATGCTGGAAATGGCCCGCAAGCAGCTGCTGCCTGCCGTCAACGCCTACATGAGCGAGGTTGCCAACACCGCCGCCTCCAAGCTGGCGGTCAGCGAAAAGATCAGCGTCCGCAGCGAGACCAAGACCCTGGAAAAGCTGTCTGTGGATGCCGACACCATGAGCGACACCATCGACGCCCTGCAGGATGCTGTGGATGCCGCCAAGGCCCTGCCCACCGAGGCCCTGAAGGCCGACGCCTTCCGGGATAACGTGATCCCCCTGATGAACACCCTGCGTGCCGCTGCCGACGACGCCGAGACCCTGTGCGGCGAGGACTACTGGCCGCTGCCCAGCTACAGCAAGATGCTCTACTACGTCTGATCTTTCATCAGCGTAACAGCAGAATAGCATCCGTAGGCTGCGGAATTTAAAATTGCCATTCTCCTTTTCCTATTTCTTACACCAGCCTAAAGACCTGCTCCCATTCTGAGGGCAGGCCTTTAGGCGTTTTATTTGAAAGGGAAACCATTATGAGCTATTCGACCCAACAGGACGTCCTTGATTTTGTGGAGGACAACAACGTCAAATTTGTGCGCTTTGCCTTCTGCGATATCTTTGGTACTCAGAAGAACATTGCCGTGTTGGCAAACGATCTGCCCAAAGCTCTGGAAGACGGTGTCTGCTTCGACGGCAGTTCCATTGCCGGCTTTATGAAGGTGGAGGAAAGCGATCTTGTGCTGCGGCCGGATCTTTCCACCGTGACCATTCTCCCCTGGCGGCCTACCGAGGGCCGGGTGATGCAGTTTTTCTGTGATGTGGAAAAGCCGGACGGCCAGCCCTTTGGCGGCAACTGCCGCGGCTTTCTGCGCAGCGTGAATCGCAAATTCAAAAAGCTGGGCATCACTTGCAATGTGGGCGCAGAGTGTGAGTTCTACCTGTTCGAGAATGATGACCGGGGCCGCCCCACCCGTATCCCCATCGACTTTGGCGGCTACTTTGACGTGGCCCCGCTGGATGCAGGCGAGAACCTCCGCCGGGACATCTGCCTGACCATGGAGCAGATGGGCATGAGCCCTCAGCACAGCCATCACGAAAGCGGCAACGGCCAGAACGAGATCGACTGCCACCACGCAGGCCCCCTCAAGACCGCCGACAACGTGATGATGTTCAAGCAGATCGTGCGCGCTATTGCCACCCGCAGCGGCATCCATGCAAGCTTCCTGCCCAAGCCCCTGCCGGATCAGGCAGCAGTGGTCTGCACATCAACCTGTCCCTTTACATGGATGGCCGCAACCTGTTTGAGGGCGACATTGCCCCGGACAGCATTGCAGGCAGCTTTATGGCCGGTGTGCTGGCCCACAGCCGGGAGCTGACCGTGTTCACCAACCCTCTGCCCAACAGCTATCAGCGCTTTGGCTGCGATGAAGCGCCCCGCTATGTGAGCTGGAGCCGCCAGAACCGCAGCCAGCTGGTGCGCATCCCGCAGGTAAAGGGCGACAACTGCCGCATGGAGCTGCGCAGCCCGGACCCTGCCTGCAACCCCTATCTGGCCATTGGTCTGGTTCTGGCTGCCGGATTGGACGGCATCGAGAACCGCATGGTGCTCTCTGCCCCCGTGAACAAGAATCTGTTCGACCCCTCCATGGCTGAGGGGCTCGGTCTTGAGACTCTGCCACCAGTCTGGAAGAGGCCGTGCAGGCTGCGGAGGAGAGCGAATTTTGCGCAGAGTGCTGCCCGAGCAGCTTGCCAGCCGCTACTTTACGGAAGAACTGAAGCGCTGCGAAGCACTGAAACACGCGTCCGACCCTGTTGAGTACGAGCGTACCCATTACTTCAACGCCATCTGACCCCTGCAAAAGAGAGTGTGTAGGAGAAAGGAGCGAAGGAAATGGGACGTGCACTGATCGTAAGTGCCGGTGCAAGCTCCAACGAGTATATCGCTGCACGGCTGACCGAAATGGGCTACAGCCGCCCGGTGATCATTCCCAGCGGGGCCGAAGCCCGGCGGCGCATGACGGAATCGGATTTTGAGCTGATCGTGGTCAACTCTCCCCTGCCCGATGAATTCGGGCATGAGGTGTGCATCAATGCTGTGGAAAAAACAGATGCCGGTGTCGTGTTTCTGGTCAAGGCCGCACAGGCTGAGCAGCTTTTGGGGCCTTTGAGTGAGCAGGGGGTATTGCTGCTGTCAAAGCCCTTCAGCACCGCCTTTTTTGTGCAGGCCATGCACATGGCGGCGGCAGGCAACCACCGCCTGCTGCGTGCCCGGCAGGAGAACGCCCGCTTACAGGAAAAGATCGCACAGGTGCGGCTGGTCAGCCGGGCAAAATGCTGCCTTGTGGAGCACGAGCACATGACCGAAGCCGAGGCACACCGCTACATAGAAAAACAGGCCATGGATACCCGTCGTGACCGCACAGAAATTGCACAGGAAGTCCTTGAAAATTATGAGGACATGGGTGTATAATATTGGATTGGGAAAAGTATCCTTGCTTTCACCGGCTCATTTTGGGAGAGGCTGAGAGCAAGGCCGTTCACCTGAAAGAATTCACAAAGGTTTATAAGGGAAAGAATTCAGAAAAACAAAAATAGAGGAGGAAATTCTATGGCAGAGAAACAAACCAAATTCATCTTTGTCACCGGCGGTGTCGTCTCCGGCCTTGGCAAGGGCATCACAGCCGCATCGCTGGGCCGTCTGCTCAAGTGCCGCGGTTTGAAGGTGGCCAGCCAGAAGCTGGACCCCTATGTGAATGTGGATCCCGGCACCATGAGCCCGCTGCAGCACGGTGAGGTGTTCGTGACCGACGATGGCACTGAGACCGATCTGGATCTGGGCCACTACGAGCGCTTTATCGACGAGAATCTGAACAAATACTCCAACCTGACCACCGGCAAGGTGTACTGGAACGTACTGAACAAGGAACGTCAGGGTGCATATCTGGGCCAGACCGTGCAGATCATTCCCCACATCACCAACGAGATCAAGAGCTACATCTACAATCTGGCCTCTTCCACCGAGGCTGACGTGGTCATTACCGAGATCGGCGGCACGACCGGTGATATTGAAAGCCAGCCCTTCCTCGAGGCCATCCGTCAGGTGGGTCTGGAGCAGGGCCGCGACAACTGCTGCTACATCCATGTGGTGCTGGTGCCTTACATTTCCGGCTCGGACGAGTACAAATCCAAGCCTGCACAGCACTCTGTGAAAGAGCTGCAGGGCATGGGCGTGAACCCGGACATCATCATCCTGCGCGCAGACGGCAGTGTGGGCGGCGATATCCGCCGCAAGATCAGCACTTTCTGCAATGTGAAGCCGGAGTGCGTGATCGAGAACCTGACCATGCCCAGCCTGTACCAGTGCCCGCTGATGCTGCACACCGGTGGTCTGGACGAGGTCGTGGTGAAGAAGCTCAAGCTGGACGTTCCTCCTGCCGACCTGACCGAGTGGAAGCAGGTGGTCAGCCGCATTGCCACCCGCAGCAAGACCTGCAGCATTGCGCTGGTGGGCAAATACGTCAAGCTGCACGACGCTTACCTCTCCGTGATGGAGAGCCTGTACCACGCCGGCTTTGAGAACGACAGTCAGGTGGAGATCCGCTGGGTGGAGAGCGAGGACCTGACCGACCAGGCCGCCTGCAAGGAAGCCTTTGCAGATGTGGACGGCATCATCGTACCCGGCGGCTTCGGCGACCGCGGCATTGAGGGCATGATCCAGGCTGCACAGTATGCCCGCGAGAACCATGTTCCTACTTTGGCATCTGCTTGGCATGCAGATCATGGTGATGGAGTTTGCCCGGGGCGTTTTGGGCTACAAGGATGCAAATTCCAGCGAGTTCACCCCGGATGGCAAGCATAATGTGATCGCCCTGATGGCCGACCAGCAGGGCAACATTCCCAAGGGCGGCACCATGCGTCTGGGTAAATACCCCTGTAAGGTGATGCCCGGCACCAAGATGGCCGAGTGCTACGGCGAGGCCGAGATCTGGGAGCGCCACCGCCACCGCTACGAGTTCAACAACGAGTTCCGTCAGGAGATGCAGGACGCCGGTCTTGTTATTTCCGGCACCAGCCCCGACGGTCGTCTGGTAGAGACTGTAGAGCTGCCCGGCCGTGACTTCCATTTGGGCGCACAGTTCCACCCGGAGTTCAAGAGCCGTCCGAACCGTGCTCACCCGCTGTTCAAGGCATTCATTGCTGCGGCACTCAAGTTCCGCGCCAGCGAGCAGCGCAGCCTGCTGCACATGTAAACCATAAAAATAAGGTGCTGTCTGTACGGACAGCACCTTATTTTTTACCCCTATAATCCATGATCCTGCAAGGCATGGTTCTTTTGCTTGTGCTTATACATCCGCTGGTCAGCCAGACGGGTGATCTTGTCTGTATCCGTGCCTTCTTCCGGGTAGAGGCAAAGCCGCAGCTGGTGCCGATCGTCAGAAGACTGCCTGCAACATGATAGGGTGCTGCAACAGTCTTACAGATAAACTCGACCTTGCGGCGGGCCTCTTCCGGGGACATTGCGCCAATGGTCAGCAGGGCAAATTCATCGCCGCCCATGGTGTATACTTCTTCCAGCGCCCTATGAGGAAGCCGCGTGGGCCGTCTTTTACCGGGACATCACCGCCCCGTCTGCTGCACCGGAGGAAAATTTCTAAAAGTCTATTTCCTGTATCACACAAAAAGACACCGGGAGCTTTCCGCTTTTTGCAGAGAACTCCCGGTGGCTTTGTTCTATCCTTGATTTCCGATCAGCACCACGGCCACATCGTTGACATTCGTGCCGGTCGCGCCGGTGATGATGAGCCCATCCACCGCCTTGAGGGCATGGTAGGCATCGTTGTTCTGCAGCACATCGTACACCTTCAGCTGGTTCTGCGCCAGTGCCGCGGCCGTGCTGCCGTCCACATAGCCGCCCGCAGCATCGGTTGGGCCGTCGGTGCCATCGCTGCCCACCGAAAAGACCGCTGCATCCAGCCCGGCGATCATTGGTGCTGCAGCAAGGGCCAGCTCCTGATTGCGCCCGCCCAGACCTGTTCCGGTCAGATGGACGACCGTCTCACCGCCTGCAAGAAAGGCCAGCTTTTTTCCCTGCCCCGCGTGGGTGCGGGCTATGGAACCAAGGAAGCTGCCAGCCTCCCGCGCTTCACAGCAGAGCCTGTCGGTCAAGATCACCGGCTCATAGCCCAGCTCCCGGCAGGCGCTGGCTGCTGCGCTGCACAGCTCCCGCACGCTGCCGGTGATTTGCGTGGCAACACGGTCCAGCACCTTTGGAGTCTCCTGTGCCAGCAGAGCCTTGGCCTGTGCCGAAAGCTGCAGGTGATATTTTTCCGCAATGGCAAGGGCCTGTGCACAGGTGGAGGTATCCGGCACCGCCGGGCCGCTGGCGATCATATCCAGCGGGTCCCCCAGAATATCGCTGAGCACGATGCTGAACACCTGTGCGGGCGCACAGCTCTGTGCAAACCGCCCGCCCTTGACCCCGGACAGGCGCTTGCGAATGGTGTTCATCTCCACGATATCGGCACCGCTGGCAAGCAGCTGGCCCGTGATCTGCTGCAGCTCTGCGCCGGGGATCAGCGGCTTCTCAAACAGTGCACTGCCGCCGCCGGACAGCAGAAACAGCACCGTATCCTCTGCCGTTAAGCCCTGCACCAGTTCCAGCGCTTTCCGGGTGGCGGCAAAGCCATTCTCATCCGGCACGGGGTGCCCGGCTTCGCAGCAGTCCACGCCGGGGATCGTGCCCTTCACGTGGCCGTATTTGGTCACGACCACGCCGCCATCCACCCGGCCAAGAAATTTCACCGCCGCATGGGCCATCTGCCATGCTGCCTTACCGGCAGCCACCAGCAGCACCCTGCCGCCCTGCGGCCGGAAATTTTTCAGCGCGCGGCGCACCGCTTCGTCCGGCAGAACAGCGTTCAGGCTGGCACGGATGATGGCATCTGCATCTCTGCGCAGTGTTTCGTTTTTCAGCATGTCGTTCTCCCCTTTTCCATCACTTCTTGTCCGCGGACAAAAAACACCTGTACAGTCTCTTCCTATGCAGGAAAACGCCGTACAGGTGTTCTGATCTTTTTACTTACTTTGTGCTTGCCGGAGCAACCTCAAAGTCGATCTTGCCCAGGTTCACATCCGCACGCACAATGGTGATCATCATGGTGTCGCCCAGGCTCCAGTTCTTGCCGGAGACGGGGTCGGACAGGCGGATGCCCTCGGTGAGCATGGTACCGGAGGGGGTCAGGCTGGAAGCCGGCACAAAGCCCTCCACGCCATTGTCCAACTCGATGAACAGGCCGCGCTGGGTCACGCCGGAAATGCGGCCCTCGTAGCACTCGCCCAGATGGCGGCGGGCATACTCGGCCTTGTAGCAGTCCTCAGCCTTGCGCTCGATCTGCATTGCAATGATCTCGCGCTCACTGGACTGCTTGCTTGCCTTCTCGGCAAAGTCGCTGTAGCGCAGCACCATGGTATCCTTATCCATGCCCTTGAGCTGGGCGGTCATGATGCGATGGATGGCCAGATCCGGGTAGCGGCGGATGGGGCTGGTGAAGTGAGCGTAGTCCTTCAGCACCAGACCGTAGTGGCCCTTGGGTTTTTCCTCATACACAGCCTTGGACATGCAGCGCAGCATACCGGTATTGATGATCTGCTCATACGGGCCGCCGCGCACACCTTCCAGAATGGCGCTCAGCTCCTTGGGGGTGGGCACATCCTTGGCAAAGTGATCGTTGATGCCGCAGGCCTGCAGCAGAGTGTGCAGACGCTCCAGCTTTTCAGCATTGGGTTCCTCGTGCACACGGTACACGAAGGGGATCTGCTTCACGCGGGCAAAGTGGGCAGCGCACTGGTTGGCCAGCAGCATGAACTCTTCGATCATAGCTTCGCTCTCGCCGGAGGTGCGCTTTTTCACATCGATGCAGTGGCCGTCCTCGTCGAGGATCAGCTTCACCTCGCCGCTCTCGATATCCATGCAGCCGCGCTCCTTGCGCAGGCGGGCACGGTGGCCGTACAGCTCCTTCATGGCGGGCAGCTGGCTGAGCACTTCATGGTACTTGCCCTTCAGCTCGTCGTCAGCACTGCCGGCCAGCAAGGCATTGATCTCGGAGTAAACGCCCTTGACGCGGCTGCGGATGATCGACTTGACAAAGCGGTAATCGATCAGGTTGCCATCCTTATCCAGATGCATCAAGGCAGGAGAAGGCCAGACGCAGCACGCCCTCATTCAGGCTGCAGATGCCGTTGGAAAGCTGCTTGGGCAGCATGGGCACCACCTGATCGGCATAGTAGACGCTGGTTGCGCGGTTAAACGCTTCGTTGTCCAGTTCGCTGCCGGGCTTGACATAGTTGGAAACATCTGCAATGTGGACACCCAGCTCAAAGCCGCCCTCCGGGGTCTTGGTCAGGCTGATGGCATCATCGATGTCCTTGGTCTCAGCACTGTCAATGGTGAAGATGGGCAGGGCACGCAGATCCATGCGGCCCTCGGTGTCCTTTTCAGAGACCTCAGCGTTCTCCAGCTTCTTGGCTTCCTCACGAACCTTATCCGGGAAGCGGCTGCGGATATCCTGCGCATAGAGCAGGGCCTTTGCGCAGCGCTTTGCTTCGTCCGAGCTGCCAAACCGCATGGCAACGCCCACGCGGTGATCTTCCTGCCGATTGCCGCGCTGCAGGATCTCCACGGCCACCTTGTCGCCGTCCTTTGCACCGCCCTCGCAGTCACGCATCAACTGCATGGAGATGGCCGGGCAGTCGTCCGGCACGAACTTCAGGCGGCCCTCAATGCGGCGAGCAGTGCCCACCAGATCGTTCTTTTCTTCCAGAATGGCCAGGATCTCGCTTCATCGCTGCCCTCCACACGGGGGTGCTCAAACTTTTCCACAAGCACCATGTCGCCGGGCATGGCACCGCGGGTAAAACGGCCCGGGATAAAGATATCGCTGGTGCCGTCCTCCAGCATGACAAAGGCAAAATTCTTGCCCAGTTTTACCACCTTGCACAGCAGAGCCTTGTCTGCACGGCCGGAGCGCACCGTAAAGAACACGCCCTGACGCTGGCAGATGACCGCCTCGTGCACCAGCTGATCCACAGCCTCCATCACCTTGCGGTCCGAGCCGCGGTCCCCGCCGAATTTGGATTTGAGGTCTTTGACGGTGCACGGCTGATTCTGGATCGCGTGCTCAATTTTATCGCGCATTGCCATAATATTTTTTCTCCTTGCTCTTCCATGGCCGCAGCTCCAACGTGCCGCAGCGCTGCCAATCGTGGGCCAGCTGCCCCACCCTGCCCGGCGGTCAGACTGCCGCCGACATCCTATCATAACACAGAAAAACAGCCCCGTCCTTTACACGGGGCTGCACGAACCTTGTCAACCTGCCAGACGGCCTGCAAACAGACATGCCAGAATGGCAACCACAAAGAAAACAATACCTGCAATGCGGGTGGTCTTGGCCAGCATCTGATCAGCCGGGGTCAAACGGGCATTGTTTGCGCCGCCCATACTGCCGTTGATAGCACCGGAAAGGCCCTGACCGTGGGTGTGCTGCATGAGAGTGAGGAAAACGATGACGAGCGAAGCGATCAGCAGGATCACACCGCCAACAATTTCGATAACAGACATGGATTGAAACGCTCCTTTATTTTAATTCAACAAAAACTACGCAGAAATACAAATATATAGTAGCATAACAAGCGCAAAAAAGCAAGCAGAAACCGTGCATTTTTATGCCAGAAGGTCCAGCATTGCGCACAGCCGGGCAAAGATGGCGGCGCTGGAATGTTCCGTGCTCACCTGCCCGTCCTGCAGCACCACAATGGTGTAGCGCGGCTGCTGCGCCGGGTAAAACCCTGTGAACCACAAGTTTTTGCGTTCCGTGCCATCCGGTGTGAACTGCCCGGTCTGCGCGGTACCGGTCTTGCCGCCAGCCCCTTCTTCCAGCCAGGCAGCATCCTGTGCGGTGCCCTCTTCCACCACCTGCTGCAGCATTTTACGCAGGAGCGCTGCATTTTCCGCACTCATCACCCGCCTTGACTGCGGATGTGCAAGCGTTTCCAGCGGCGTACCGTCAGTTTCATCCACCGAGCCACACACAAAGAAAGGCGTGCGGTACACCCCGCCGGAAGCAATGGTGTTCATCATGGCGGCGATCTGTACCGGTGATGCCAGCAGACCGCCCTGCCCAAAGCTGAAATTTGCCAGCTGGCCGCTCTGGGCAAGCTCCCCGGCAGACGGCAGCTTTCCGGCATCGGCGTGCAACGCACCTGCCACCGGCACCTCCTGCCCGAAGCCAAGCTGCCGAGACATCTGCAAAAGCGTCTCTGCCCCCAGCTGCTGCCCCAGCCGGATAAAATAGCCGTTGCAGCTTTTTTCCAGAGCCGCAGTCATGTCCACCGTTCCGTGCGGAACACCGCCTGCGCAGCGGAAGATCTGTCCATCCACCACCACAGCACCGGTGCATTCGTACTCCGGCAGGATGCCCTGCTCCAGCGCTGCCGCAGCCAGCACCGGCTTGAACACTGAACCCACAGCATAGCTTTCCAGTGCGCGGTTCAGGAACGGACTGTCCGGTGCATCCAGACTTGCGGCAAGGTCATCCGGGTCATAGCCCGGTACGCTGACGCTGGCGCGAACCGCAGCAGTGGCCGTGTCCAGAACCAGAATGCAGCCGCTGGTCATGGTGTCTGCGGCCACCGCTTCGGCGGCACGCTGCACCGGGCGGGAGATCGTCAGCTGCACGCCCACCGCACTGCTGTCCTGCCGGGTGAGCTGCGGTGTTTCCCCGGCCCTCAGCCGTCCTTGTGCTGTGACCGCGCACACCAGCGTGTCATGCTCCTTTGTCCCGGCCAGCTGGCTGTCCAGCGCCTTTTCCAGCCCGGCAATGCCGCGGCCTTCTGCATCCAGATAGCCGATCAGATGCTGGCACAGCGGAACTTCTGCGCAGCGCCGTGCCGTTGCAAAGCAGCGTATGCCGCGCCCGGAAAGGTCGCGGTCCACTTCCAGCAGAAACGGTGCAGAGCGGTTGCGGTTCCGGTACAAAAGTGCCTGCCCGGCACTGTCCGTAAATGCATACAGGCGTGTGTAGTTGTTTTCGCCCGGGAAGCAGAGGGCAAGATACCGCGTTTCCAGCCCGGTGAGAAGCAGGCCGCTGTGGTCGTAGAAGCTGCCCCGCCGGGCAGGCAGCGAGAGCCGGACCGTGCTCTGCGCTTCGGCCCGGGCAGCATAGGTATGGTTCTCTGCCAGAAAATACAGGCGGCACAAAACTACCGCAAACCCCAGCAGAACAGCTGCATACAACGCCAATACCCGTTTGCCGGACATCTGCTCACCCCTTTTGATAGAGTGGGCTGCATCTGTGGTTTCTATACAAAAAGAGACGGGGTCTCCGAAGAGATCCCGTCTCCATAAGGTACTTATTGAGTAAGCAATTCCGCTTCATACGTCGAAAATCACAGGTTGCCGGCGATCTGTTCAAAGGCTCTTTCAACCGATTCAAAGCTGCTGTGCGTGTAGACATCCAACGTCACACTGGCATTGGAGTGCCCCATCAGGTATTGCAGGCTTTTTACATCCAGCCCGGCCTGCTGAACATTGGTGCAGAAGGTGTGTCGCAGCACATGAGATGTAATGCGCGGAACAGGTTTGCCGTACGCCTTTTCAAACTTTCCCTGCACGCCACGCATGCTGCAATAAACAAACAGCGGCCCCGCAGACCTTTTTCAAAGTCTGCGGGGCCTTGTGCTGTGGGGCTATTTTACCTGCACGGTCATGGTTCGGTCACTGCCCGGTAGCCGCGGATGACGCGCCACTTGGCGACGCCCTTGTCCGGCTTAAAGCTGCCGTCGGCGCGGGCTTCAGGTAGCCCTGCTCGATGGCCCACTGGGCGGCTTGGGCCAGCTCCGGGTCGGCTACGTCCGCAAAGGCGGGC
>ENA-OQJX01000435-OQJX01000435.1-human-gut-metagenome-genome-assembly--contig:-NODE-435-length-22684-cov-2.337767_pt1 | contig 22684 bp, 26 predicted proteins | sample MGYA00242615_ERZ504782 | MGnify/ENA primary metagenome ERZ504782 (study PRJEB26092, sample SAMD00036354) | human gut metagenome | host: Homo sapiens | study: EMG produced TPA metagenomics assembly of... | reverse complement strand
CGGAAAAAACTAATATTATCCCAATTTGTGATTAGGAACTAAAGCGGTTATTCGCGTTATTCCGGTCATCTGTGTCCGAAGAATCTTTTTTAATTATGAACTTGATACAATTCTTAATTCGCATTATTGGTTGTTTTGAATCAACTGTCGAGTACGAGTGGTAGGTATTTTCTATTTACAAACGATACGGGTGCAAGAAATAGTGGTATATTGAACCTGATTCAGTCGTATACTGAATGCCATTCAATCGTATACTGAATAGGCTCAGTCGTATACTGAATGTAGCGCATTTAGTTGTATTGATAATCAGGTGGTTGTGGTATGATGTTGCGGCTTTAATAAATCTCAACAGAATGTAAAAGTGGCATTGTGGTTGTTTGGTGTGGATGTGAATAAGAATTCTTGTGCAGTTGTTCTTCTAATAAAGAGATGGTTTCTGCTGAATTTCAATATTAATGTTATATCTTTGCGCCGCTAAATTTATGCAATACGGTGAATCTCATTATTGATATAGGAAATACAATCGCCAAGATGGCGGTGTTTGATGGTGGACGTATCGTGGAGGTGGTGTATGACTCCAATCTGACGTTGGAACGGTTGCCTGAAGTATGCCGTACATATACGATTGAAAAAGCGATAGTGGCTACTGTCATTGATTTGAGTAGAGAGGTGTTGTCGCAACTGGAAGATATGGCTGTCCCCATTCTGTGGCTCAATGAAAAGACTTCTCTTCCGGTAGAAAACCTCTATGAAACTCCCCGGACGCTGGGGTATGATCGTATGGCGGCGGTGGTAGGAGCCAATGAGCAATTTCCTGGCAGGGATATACTGGTGATTGATGCCGGTACCTGTATCACTTATGAGTTTGTTGATGCTGCTGCCCGCTATCATGGCGGGAATATCTCTCCCGGCCTGCAGATGCGTTTCAAGGCGCTTCATCAGTTTACCGGACGGCTTCCAATGGTGGCTCTTGAGGGGCGGATGGTGCCCATGGGGAAGGATACCGATACAGCTATCCGTGCCGGAGTACTGAAGGGTATTGAATATGAAATTTCAGGTTACGTTACGGCTATGAAGCATAAATATCCTGAACTTTTGGTTTTTTTAACGGGCGGGGATGATTTTTCTTTTGATACAAACTTAAAAAGTATCATCTTTGCAGACAGATTTTTAGTGTTGAAAGGATTAAATAGAATTTTAAACTATAATAATGACAGGCTATAGACAAACACTGTTAGTGCTCTTGCTCACGATATTATCAGGAGCGGCAGTCGCTCAAAATAATACAAATTCTCCCTATACACGATATGGATATGGACAGTTATCTGAACAAGGCTCAAGTAACAGCAGGGCGATGGGTGGTATTGCCTATGGTTTACGAGACAAGTATCAGACAAACTTCGCTAATCCAGCATCCTATACGGCGGTAGATTCGCTGACTTTTATCTTTGATGGAGCAGTCTCTTTACAGAATACAAACCTCAGTAACGGTACTCTGAAACGAAATGCCAAGAATTCCAGTTTTGATTACATCACGATGCAGTTTCGTGCAAGTAAATGGGCTGCCATAAGCTTGGGATTGTTGCCTTATTCGAATGTGGGATACAGCATGGGAGAGTACCGGGAAGATACGGAATTCCCAGACAAATCTACGACGGTAAGCTATTCGGGAGAAGGAGGTCTGCATCAGCTTTATTTAGGTGCGGGCTTTAAAATAATTAAAAATCTTTCTGTCGGTGCGAATTTTTCGTATCTTTGGGGAGATATAACAAGGACCGCTGCGGAAACCTTTCCGTCCAGTTCAAGTGTATTTCCTATTACAATACAGTCTAATGTGGCTGTAAAGAGTTATAAGTTGGATTTTGGAGCGCAGTACACCCATCAGTTTGGGAAAAAGCATGTTGCAACGTTGGGAGTCGTCTTTTCTCCGGGGCATGATTTGAGTAACGATGCGTACGAAGTTACGCAGACTGGTGATAGCAATACGGGAGCTACTTCGGCAACGAGGGATACTATTGTTACTTGCGGCATTCCGACAACATTTGGCGCAGGTGTGACGTACGTGTACGACAATCGTCTGACGGTAGGAGCGGATGTGATGTTCCAGAATTGGAGCAAAGTGAGCTATATGAACAATGACGAGGCGTTTTGCGACCGTGGAAGAATATCCGTTGGTGCAGAGTATCTGCCGAATCCTATGGGAAGAAGTTATTTGTCTCATGTGAAGTATCGTTTGGGAGCTTATTATTCCAAACCTTATTATAAGATAGACGGTGTACGTGCCGCTGATGAATATGGTGTTACTGCCGGTTTTGGATTACCCATACCGAGAACCCGTTCTGTATTGAGCCTTTCTGCGCAATACGTGCGAACCAAAGGAACCCAAGCAGCGTTCTTGAACGAAAATACATTGCGCATTTGTATCGGAGTAACCTTTAACGAACGTTGGTTCTTCAAGCGTAAAGTGGATTAATGGAAATTGAATAGACAAAAATATAACAACTAAAATTTAAATACAATGAAAATTAAGACGCTTGTGGCTGTCTTGCTCCTTTCGGGTGGAGTGACCAGCACTTTCGCACAGACTGAAAATTGTAATTCGAACAGTAGTATCTCTCATGAAGCAGTGAGAGCTGGTAACTTTAAGGATGCATACGCTCCTTGTATGGCTGTATTGAAGGATTGTCCTACACTGCGGTATTACACATTTACAGATGCTCAGAAGATTTTAGTGGGTTTCTTGAGTCAGATTAAGGATAGAAATTCTGCTGATTACAAGAAGTATTTTGATGAGTTGATGGATGTATATGATTTGAGAATGAAGTACATTCCTGAATTCATTGGTAAGGGAATGAAGGGCGTGCCGAGTGTGGCTGATGCCTTGGGTGCCAAAGCTGTGGATTATCTTCAGTTCGCTCCTGCTCCGGACCTTAATACGGCTTATAATTGGCTGAAAGAATCTGTTCATGCTGAAAAGGGTGGTTCCAAAGGTGCGGTGTTGCACTATTTCCTGGATACTTCCATGCAGAAGGTAAAGGCTGATGATAATCATACCGACCAGTTCTTCCAGGATTATATTGATGCTTCCAAGTATGCAGATGACGCACTTGCTGCTGAAACCAAGGAAGCTAAGAAGGCTAACTTGCAAGCTATCAAGGATAACCTCGTGGCCATGTTCATTCAGAGTGGTGTAGCTGATTGTGAATCTTTGCAGAATATCTATGGTCCTAAGGTGGAAGCAAGCAAGACTGACTCCGCTTTCTTGAAGAAGGCATTGAACATCCTGAAATTGATGAAGTGCAACGAAAGCGAAGTTTACTTCAAGGCATCTGAGTACATGTATCAGATTGACCCGACTGCCGATGCAGCTGTAGGTGTAGCATACATGTACTATAAGAAAGGTGACTATGACAATGCCGTGAAGTATTTTGATGAAGCATTGGCTAAAGAAACAGATAATGACAAGAAGGCTGAAATGGCATACGCTACTGCCGCAGCTTGATGCAGGCCAAGAAACTCTCTCAGGCAAGAAGCTACTGCCAAAAGGCTATGAGCTTTAAGGAGAACTATGGAGAGCCTTATATTTTACTGGCACAGCTTTACGGCTCCAATCCTAACTGGACCGATGAGCCTGCTCTGAATAAGTGTACTTACTTTGTAGTAATTGACAAGCTGCAGAGAGCTAAAGCTGTAGATCCTTCAGTTACAGAACGTGCTAACGAATTGATTAGTACTTATTCCCGCCACACTCCCCAGGCTAAAGACCTCTTTATGTTGGGTTACAAAGCTGGTGACCGTATCACTATCGGTGGATGGATAGGTGAATCTACAACTATCAGATAAAATCATGTTGCTACAACCCATCAACATTGTTTATCATAAAAATGCGAGCATAACCATTGTCCTTGGGGCAATGGTTATGCTTCTTTTATTTTCTTCGTGTTCCGGGAAGAAGAAGGAGCTGGGAGATGCCATTACCGAGCGTGACTCTATGGCAGTGATGGATACCCGCGGGGTGACTACACTGGTTTCTGATTCCGGTGTAACGCGTTACCGCATCAATACGGAAGAGTGGCTGGTCTTTGACCGGAAGAATCCTCCTTACTGGGCTTTTGAAAAGGGGGTCTATTTGGAGAAGTTCGACTCTATCTTCCAAGTGGAGGCAAGTATCAAGCTGATACAGCCTACTTCTTTAATAAGGAGGAGTTGTGGAAACTGATGGGGAATGTGCATATACAGAATTTGAAAGGTGAGCAGTTTGATACAGAGCTGCTGTATTGGGACCAGCGGGCACAAAGAATTTATTCGGATGAGTTTATCCGTATCGAGCAGCCTGACCGTATCATTACGGGACATGGCTTTGAATCCAATCAGCAGATGACTGTTTACACGATTCGCAAGCCGGAGGGTATCTTCTATGTTGACGAGGAGACTGCCGCAGCAGACAGCTTGCAGACTGATACCATAAATTGATAAAATGGATACCGTTATTTTTTTATTGATAACCATGGCTTTCTCTGCTTTCTTTTCAGGAATGGAGATTGCCTTTGTTCCGTAGATAAACTGCGCTTTGAGATGGAAAGGAAGTCAGGCGTCACTTCCGGTATCATTTCCTATTTCCTTCGCAACCCGAATAACTTCATCTCGACCATGCTGGTGGGTAATAACATCGCGCTTGTCATTTATGGTATCTTGATGGCACAAATCATAGAGGTGAATCTTCTTGCCGGAATTATTTCCAATCATTTTGTAATGGTGTTGGTGCAGACTGTAATTTCCACTCTTATTATTTTGGTAACCGGTGAGTTCTTGCCGAAGACTTTGTTTAAAATCAATCCCAATCTGATGCTGAGGGTATGTGCCATTCCTTTATTCATATGTTATGTCATTCTGTTTCCTGTTTCAAAGTTTGCATCGGGATTGTCGTATCTGTTCCTTCGGATATTTGGGATGAAAGTAAACAAGGAGCGTCGGCCAAGGCTTTTGGCAAAGTGGATTTGGATTACTTCATCCAGTCGAGCATAGAGAATGCGGAAAGTGAAGAAGAACTGGATGCAGAGGTAAAGATATTCCAAAATGCGCTTGACTTTTCGAATATAAAGATACGCGACTGTATTGTACCGCGTACAGAGGTGGTAGCTGTAGATCTGACCACTACATTGGAAGAATTGAAATGTCTTTTTGTGGAGTCGGGTATTTCCAAAATCATAGTATATGATGGAAATATAGATAATGTGGTGGGATATATTCACTCGTCGGAGATGTTCAGGAATCCGGTGGACTGGAGGAATAACGTGAAGGAAGTGCCTATTGTACCCGAAACGATGTCGGCCCACAAACTGATGAAACTGTTCATGCAACAGAAAAAAACGATTGCTGTAGTGGTGGACGAATTCGGTGGTACGGCGGGTATCGTCTCTTTAGAGGATTTGGTGGAAGAAATTTTTGGCGATATTGAGGATGAGCATGATAACACATCCTATGTGTGTAAGCAGTTGGGTGAACGTGAATATGTGCTTTCGGCCCGTCTGGAAATAGAAAAGGTAAATGAGACTTTCGGGCTCGACCTGCCGGAATCGGATGATTATCTGACAGTGGGCGGTCTGATTTTGAACCGTTATCAAAGTTTCCCGAAACTGCATGAAGTGATTGAAGTGGATAATTATCAGTTTAAAATAATCAAGGTAACAGCCACTAAAATTGAGTTGGTAAGACTGAAAGTCATTGAATAATTTCATTTAGGCGTAATTTTTTAAAGAATAAATGGATGCGTATTAGCTATTTTTTGTATCTTCGTGCGCTAAAATGAACATGTTAGGAAATAATAATAAACAAATAAATCATATTAACTAAAATGGCAACATTACAAAACATTCGGTCTAAAGGACCTTTATTGGTGATTGTTATTGGTTTGGCGCTGTTTGCTTTCATCGCAGGTGACGCGTGGAAAGTGCTTCAGCCACACCAGTCACAAGACGTAGGTGAAGTGAACGGGGAATCAATTTCCGCTCAGGATTTTCAAGCATTGGTAGAAGAATATACAGAAGTCATCAAGTTCTCCAGTGGCAACAGTGCATTGAGCGATGAGCAGACAAACCAAATCAAAGATGAAGTATGGAGAACATACGTCAATAATAAGCTGATTGAAAAGGAAGCAAAGAAACTCGGTCTGGTTGTATCGAAGGCTGAGATTCAGGCTATCATTAATGCCGGTGTGCATCCGATGCTGCAACAGACTCCGTTCCGTAATCCTCAGACCGGTGCGTTTGATAAGGATATGTTGAAGAAGTTCTTGGTGGACTATTCAAAAATGAATAAGGCACAGATGCCTTCACAATATGCAGAATACTATGAATCCATGTACAAGTTCTGGTCTTTCCTCGAAAAGTCCCTTATCCAGGCACGTCTTCAGGAGAAGTATCAGGCTTTGATTACAAAATCTCTTTTCTCCAACCCGGTAGAAGCTCAGGACGCTTTTGATGCAAGAGTAGAGCAGTCAGACCTGCTGCTTGCTGCAGTTCCCTATTCTTCTATCGTTGACTCTACCATCGTTATCAAGGATTCCGATTTGAAAGCTGCATACGACAAGAAGAAAGAACAGTTCAAGCAATATGTGGAAACTCGCAATATCAAGTTCATTGATGTGCAAGTTACTGCAAGTGCAGAAGACAGAGCTGCTCTCCAGAAGGAAATGGAAGAATACACTGAACAACTTACTGCCAATCCTTCTGACTATACTACCTTTATCCGTTCTACCGGTTCCGAAGCTCCTTATACAGACTTGTTCTACACTACTAAGTCTCTGCCTGCTGATGTGACAGCCCGTTTGGACTCTGTTGCGGTGGGTGGTGTATTCGGACCTTATTATAACGTATCGGACAATACTCTTAACTCTTTCAAGAAATTGGCTACTGCTGCTATGCCGGATCTATCGAGTTCCGTCAGATTCAGGTAGTTGCCGAAGATGCTGAAAAGACGAAGACTTTAGCCGACAGCATCTACAATGCTATTAAGGGTGGTGCCAGCTTTGCTGAAATTGCGAAGAAGTACGGTCAGACCGGTGAGCCTACCTGGATCTCTTCAGCTAACTACGAAGGCGCACAGATTGACGGTGACAACTTGAAATATATTACTGCTGTCACTACTTTGGGACAGAACGAACTGACCAATCTGGCGTTGGGACAAGCAAATGTCATTTTGCAGGTAACCAACAAGAAGGCTGTCAAGGATAAATATAAGGTAGCCGTTATCAAGCGTCCGGTAGAATTCAGTAAGGAAACTTACAGTAAGGCATACAATGAATTCAGCCAGTTTATCGCTGCAAACAATACTTTAGAGAAAATGATTGCCAATGCGGAAGATGCCGGTTATAAGTTGTTGGATAGAGCCGACTTGTACAGCTCTGAACATGGTATCGGTGGTATCAGAGGTACCAAAGATGCTTTGAAATGGGCGTTTGAGGCAAAGGCCGGTGAAGTTTCCGGTTTGTACGAATGTGGCGAGAGCGACCGTATGCTGGTAGTAGGTGTTGCAAGTATTGTTCCTGAAGGTTATCGCCCACTGGCTTTGGTAAAGGACCAGTTGAGAGCTGAAATTCTCCGTGATAAGAAAGCAGAGAAGATTATGGCTGATATGAAGGCTGCCAATGCAACTTCGTTCGAGCAGTACAAGAATATGGCAAATGCTGTTAGTGATTCTGTAAAGCACGTTACTTTCTCTGCTCCTGCCTATATCCCGGCATTGCGTAGCAGCGAACCTCTGGTAGGCGCATACGCTTCTATTGCCGAAGTGAACAAGCTGAGTGCTCCTATCAAGGGTAATGGTGGTGTATTCGTTCTGCAACCTTATGCAAAAGAGAAACTGAACGAAACATTCAACAAGGAAACTGAAGAGGCTAACTTGGCTAACATGCACGCACGCATGGCAAGCCAGTTCATCAGTGACTTGTATCTGAAAGCCAACGTAAAAGACCAACGTTATTTATTCTTCTAAGAATAAAAAAACATATTGAAAAGCCGTCCGGTATTTCCGGGCGGCTTTTTCATTCTCTGTACATTTCATTTTCTATACTCTCCGTTGTCTTTGTGCAACTTTATTCCTACCTTTGCATTCTTGAAAGAGTTTTGTTTTAATGAAAAACGATATGCAGAAACGACCTCTATTGGGCTTGACGCTCTCTGAATTGCAGAATGTGGTGAAGAATCTGGGAATGCCCGGTTTCTCTGCCAAGCAGATAGCTTCCTGGCTGTATGACAAGAAGGTGACTTCTATAGACGAAATGAGCAATCTTTCGTTGAAGCATCGGGAATTGCTGAAAGAAATCTATGAGGTAGGTGCCGAAGCGCCGGTAGATGCCATGCGCTCTGTAGACGGTACGGTGAAATACTTGTACCGGGCAGGCGAGGGGCATTTCGTGGAAGCTGTCTATATACCCGACGAAGACCGGGCTACGCTTTGTGTCTCCTCTCAGGTGGGCTGTAAGATGAATTGCAAGTTCTGTATGACCGGCAAACAAGGTTTTACTGCCAATCTGACATCCAACCAGATTATTAATCAAATCAATTCGTTGCCCGAAAGGGACAAGCTTACCAATGTGGTAATGATGGGCATGGGTGAACCACTTGATAATCTGGACGAGGTATTGAAAGCGCTGGAAATAATGACCGCCTCATATGGGTATGCGTGGAGTCCCAAGCGTGTTACACTTTCTTCTGTGGGATTGAAGAAGGGCTTGCAGCGTTTTATTGAGGAATCGGACTGCCATCTGGCTATCAGCCTTCATTCGCCGATACCTTTGCAACGCCGCGAACTGATGCCGGCAGAGAAGGCGTTCTCCATCACGGAGATTGTGGAATTGTTAAGAAACTATGATTTTAGCAAACAGCGCAGACTATCTTTTGAATATATTGTTTTCAAAGGAGTGAATGACTCGTTACCGTATGCAAAGGAACTTCTGAAGCTGCTACGCGGCTGGACTGCCGGATTAACCTGATTCGTTTTCATGCCATACCTGGAGTGAATCTTGAAGGGGCTGATATGGAAACCATGACTGCGTTCCGTGATTATCTGACTTCGCACGGTCTGTTTACCACTATACGGTCATCGCGTGGAGAGGATATATTGCCGCTTGTGGCATGTTGTCCACTGCCAAGCAGGAGGAGAATAAAGAAGAATTAATATAAATTATTAACTTAGGTAGGGAGGATATTACGCATTCTTCGTAGCTTTGTGAAAAACTAAAATGATAGAGATATGAGAAAGCACTTGTTTTATTTAAGTATGGTTCTCGTACTGACACTTTTTTCCGCTTGCGGTGGTGGTAAAAAGGGTGTGTTTACTCCGACCTCCAGTGGTCGTGCGTATGAAGTTCTGGTAGTGGTGGAGCCCGGCTTGTGGGAACGTCCTGCCGGTAGGGCGCTTTTCGATGTGCTTGATTCTGATGTTCCGGGGCTTCCCCAGTCAGAACGTTCATTCCGAATCATGTATACTGCCCCTTCCAATTATGATGCCACTTTAAAACTGATTCGCAATATCATTATTGTCGATGTGAACAAGGACCTCTATACCCAGCCTAAATTCAAGTATGCAAGGAATGTATATGCTGCTCCTCAGTCTATTCTCACTATTCAGGCACCGGACGAGGCTTCGTTCGAGAAATTTGTGGAGGAGAACAGGCAGGTAATCATCGATTTCTTTACCCATGCGGAAATGAATCGTCAGATTTCAGTATTGAAGGACAAGCATAGCGACTATATAGCAACGAAGGTGAAAAGCCAGTTCGATTGCGATGTATGGGTGCCGGGCGAACTGACATCTACCAAGGAGGGTGAGAACTTCTTCTGGCAGGTACGAATGCAGCTACCGGCGACCAGAACTTTGTAATCTACTCTTATCCTTATACGGATAAGGATACGTTTACTAAAGAATATTTTGTTCATAAACGCGATTCCGTGATGAAGGTTAATATCCCTGGTGCCCGTGAAGGTATGTATATGTCGACGGATTCTCTGATGACCGATGTACGCCCCATCAGTGTGCAGGGAGACTATGCACTGGAGGCTCGCGGCTTGTGGCGCATAAAGGGTGACTTCATGGGCGGTCCGTTCGTATCGCATGTACGTTTGGACAAGGCCAATCAGCGTATTATCGTATCTGAAATATTTATTTATTCACCTGATAAAATGAAACGTAATCTGGTACGTCAGATGGAGCTTCGCTCTATACCTTGAAACTGCCCGGCAGCAAGCAGGAAGGTGCGGAAATTCCGGTAGGCGTAACCTCAAAAGATACTACTAATAATAAGTAATAAAAATGGAAGACAACAAAATAAGAGTCGGCATTACACAAGGCGACATTAATGGTGTAGGGTATGAAGTGATTTTAAAGACGTTTGCAGACCCGGTGATGCTGGAATTGTGCACGCCGATTATCTACGGTTCGCCTAAAGTGGCAGCTTATCATCGTAAATCATTGGACTTGCCTACCAACTTCAGTATCGTCAACTCCGCCTCCGAAGCGGTTCCCAATCGCTTGAGTGTAGTGAACTGTACGGATGATGAAGTAAAGGTTGAGTTCTCTAAACCTGACGTTGAAGCTGGTAAAGCTGCACTTGGTGCACTGGAAAAAGCCATTGAGGAATATAAGGAGGGAATGATAGACGTGATTGTCACAGCTCCCATCAACAAGCATACCATCCAGTCGGAGGAGTTTGCCTTCCCCGGACATACGGAGTATATAGAGCAAAAATTGGGAGATGGCGAGAAGGCCCTTATGATTCTGATGAAAGATGACTTCCGGGTAGCATTGGTGACCGGACATATTCCCGTTAAAGAGATAGCCGGAAGCATCACCAAAGAACTGATACAAGAAAAACTGAAGATATTCAACCGCTCCTTGAAGCAGGATTTTGCTATCAGCGCACCGCGTATTGCAGTGCTTTCGCTGAATCCGCATGCAGGAGACGGCGGATTGCTGGGAACTGAAGAGCAGGAGATTATCATTCCGGCCATCAACGAAATGGCTGCTAAGGGTATGCTTTGCTATGGTCCTTATCCGGCAGACGGTTTATGGGCTCAGATAACTTTACCCATTTTGATGGTATCCTGGCCATGTATCACGACCAGGGCTGGCACCGTTCAAGGCATTGGCTATGGACGAGGGCGTGAACTATACTGCCGGCTTGCCGGTGATACGCACTTCGCCTGCTCATGGCACGGCCTACGATATTGCCGGGAAAGGAATCGCCTCTGAAGATTCATTCCGGCAGGCTATCTATGTGGCAATAGATGTGTTCCGTAACCGCCAGCGTGAGAAAGAGGCACATGCAAATCCGCTGCGCAAGCAATATTACGAGAAACGTGACGATAGCGACAAACTGAAACTCGATAGTGTAGAAGAAGATTTGTAGAATGACAAAAGCGGAAATACAACAAGTAAAATTACGTTTCGGCATTATCGGCAACAATGAAGCGCTGATGCGTGCCATTGATATCGCTATCCAGGTAGCGCCCACCGACTTGTCTGTACTGATTACCGGAGAGAGTGGTGTGGGAAAGGAGAGCTTTCCGCAGATAATACACCAGTACAGCCGGCGCAAGCATGGACAGTACATTGCCGTGAACTGTGGAGCCATTCCCGAAGACGATTGACTCGGAACTGTTCGGTCATGAGAAGGGCGCATTTACCGGGGCTATCGGCGAACGGAAGGGGTATTTCGGTGAGGCCAACGGCGGAACAATCTTCCTTGATGAAGTCGGCGAATTGCCTTTGCCTACCCAGGCACGCTTGTTGCGTGTGCTCGAGAGCGGTGAATTCATCAAAGTAGGTTCTTCTAAGGTGGAAAAGACCGATGTGCGTATTGTTGCCGCTACCAATGTAAACTTGACACAAGCCATTGCTGACGGACGTTTTCGTGAAGACTTGTATTACCGTTTGAACACAGTTCCTATTCAGGTCCCTCCATTGCGCGAACGCGGTGAAGACGTGGTGCTGCTGTTCCGAAAGTTTGCTTCGGACTTTGCAGAAAAGTACCGTATGCCTGCCATTCAGCTGACGGAAGACGGCAAGCAAGTGTTGCTGGCTACTCATGGCCGGGTAATGTGCGCCAGTTGAAGAATATCACCGAGCAGATATCCATCATTGAGACCAATCGTGAAATCAATGCATCCATACTGAAGGGCTATCTGCCTGAGCAGAACAATATGCAGCGCCTGCCTGCCTTGTTTGGAGTGAAGGAGGACAAGAGCTTCGGGAGTGAACGGGAAATTCTCTACCAGGTTCTGTTTGATATGCGCCAGGATGTAACGGACTTGAAAAAGTTGGTGCATAAGATTATGGCTGAAAGGGGAACGGTAGCCAATCCGGCGGTTGCCACATCGGCCTACTATACGCCGGCTACTCCGGCGGTGGTACCTCCGGTAACATCCAGTGTCCCCACCATTATACATCCTTCGGTAAAGCCGGTTACTCCGGTGGACGATGATTTCCAGGATACGGAAGAATATGTGGAGGAGTCACTCTCCCTGGATGAAGTGGAGAAAGAAATGATACGTAAGGCGCTTGAAAAACATCACGGCAAGCGTAAGAGTGCGGCTCAGGATTTGAATATCTCTGAGCGTAACGTTATACAGAAAGATAAAAGAATATGGATTGGATTAAAAAAGCGGCATTTGCTTCCTTGTTGGTAAGCTTGTTATTTCTGGTGAATTCATGTAGTATGAAGTTGGGACTTGCTCCGATAAGCTCTATCGACTATACAAAGGTAAAACGATTTCCATTGCCGATTTCCAGAACCGGGCAGAGTATGTATATGCACCGCTGGCAACAGAATTTAACCAGAAAATGAAGGATATGTTCATTCAGCAGACTCGCCTGCAACTGGTGAATTCCGGAGGAGACCTGGAAATAGACGGAGAAATAACCGGCTACAATCAATATAATGAATCGGTGGATGCCAGCGGCTACTCTTCGAAGGTGAAGGTGACGCTGACTGTCAACGTGCGTTACACCAATAACACGAACCATGAGGAGGACTTTGAACAGCAGTTCTCGGCTTTCCAGACCTATGATTCCTCAAAATTGCTGACCGAAGTGCAGGACCAGCTGATAACCTTGATGGTGAAAGACATTGCCGAACAGATTTTCAATGCAACTGTAGCTAACTGGTAAACTCATGACGCCTACCCATTTGCAACAATGGATTCAGCATCCCGAGACGCTGAATAGGGATACTTTGTACGAGCTTCGCACATTGGTGGCACGCTATCCTTATTTCCAGTCGCTCCGTTTGCTCTATCTGAAAAACCTCTATCTGCTGCACGACATCAACTTTGGCGCGGAGTTGCGCAAGGCTGTGTTGTATGTGGCAGACCGTCGTGTGCTGTTTTACTTTATAGAGGGTGACCGCTATACTTTGAAATCCCGGAAGGTCTCGTCGCTGTTTTCCGGCGATTTGGAGAAAGAGCCGAGTGTGGACCGTACCCTTTCCTTGATTGACGCATTTCTGGCTACTGTTCCCGAAGAGCATTCACAGCATACGGAGCTGGATTATGCGGTGGATTATACGGCCTATTTAATGCAGGAAGAACCCGGTGTGGATGCAGAAGATGAGTCGGAAGTGCCTAAACTGCGCGGGCATGAATTGATAGATGACTTTATCCAAAAGAGTGAGTCTTCGGATGCCTCGGATACGAGAAGGGAGTTTCTTGTAGAGAAGGAGGAAGAGACTGAAGAAGAGGAAGAACCCTCCGTATCGCCGGTAACGGAAGAGTTGGACGATAGCTGTTTTACGGAAACTTTAGCCAAAATCTATATAAAACAGCACCGATATGACAAGGCGCTTGAAATTATTAAAAAATTAAGTTTGAATTATCCAAAAAAAATGCTTACTTTGCAGACCAAATCAGATTTTTGGAGAAATTGATTATTAACGCTAAATCAAAATAACAAAATGTATTTATTATTAGTTATCTTAATGCTGATTGCATCTGTGCTGATGTGCTTCATTGTATTGATTCAAAATTCTAAAGGAGGTGGTCTGGCATCAGGCTTTTCATCATCCAACCAAATTATGGGTGTGCGCAAGACTACGGACTTTTTGGAAAAAGCAACCTGGACTCTGGCAGCTGTCATGGTAGTCTTCAGTATTGTTTCTGCTTACACTATTCCTTCTTCCACAGGCAAGGGCGGTGATGTGATTCTGGAACAGGCGCAACAAGAAGAAAAAACTAATCCTTATAACATGCCCGTAGGTACAGAAGCTCCGCAATCGGAGGCCCCTGCAGCTACAACTCCGGCTGAAACTCCTGCTCCTGCAGCAGAAGCCCCTGCAGCAGAATAAGATAAGGATATTGCGGATGACTCCCGCTTGGAAAAATAAGAGAAAGGTTGATACTGAAAAGGTGTCAGCCTTTTTTCGTTTTGATGAAGTATTTATTTACCTTTGTCAGCAATTTATGCAATCTGATTAATAAATTGAAATCCAAATAGTACAATGACAGAACAACTCAAACTTAAATTGAATGATTCCAAGGCTACCCGTTGGGGGGCATTGGTGATTGTTGCCTTCACGATGATGGCAGCTTATTATGTAAACGACGTGGTAGCACCGTTGAAGACAATGTTGGAAACGGACTTGGCTTGGTCGAGTACCGATTTCGGATTCTTTACCGGTGGTTATAGTTTTCTGAATGTTTTTTTCCTGATGTTGATTTGGGGAGGATTAATCCTCGACCGCTTTGGTATCCGTTTCACCGGAAAGCTGGCAACTATCCTGATGGTAGGTGGTACAGCACTTGAATACTATGCAATGACGGGACTTGCCGGTGCCGACGCGACTTTATTCGGAATCAATGAAATATTTGGCTATAAAACGGGTGTGTTTGTTGCTTTTGCCGGTTATTCCATTTTTGGAGTAGGAGCGGAGGTCGCCGGTATTACAGTTTCCAAAATCATAGCCAAGTGGTTTAAGGGGAAAGAGCTTGCCACGGCTATGGGGGTACAAGTCGCTTTAGCACGTATCGGTTCGCAAGCCGGTTATGCCGTAGCCATTCCTTTGGCCCGTGCTTTCGGTATTTCCACACCGGTGTTGTTGGGTTTGGTTCTGTTGTTGGGCGGTATGATTGCTTTCTTCGTCTTTGCAGTGATGGACAAGAAGCTGGACAAACAGATGGAAGCTGCTGCCATTGCTGCCGGTACGGAAGATGAGGAAGAGAAGTTCTCTTTTAAGGATGTGAAGAATATTCTGGTCAATCCCGGTTTCTGGCTGATAGCATTGCTGTGTGTATTGTTCTACTCTTGTGTATTCCCATTCCAGAAGTTTGCTTCCGAGTTGATGATTATCAAATACGGTATCAATGAGAATGTGGCCGGTACATTTGCCGGACTTCCGGCATTGGGAGCGCTGATTCTGACTCCGGTCTTTGGTGGTTTCATTGACAAGCGGGGCAAGTCCGCATCTATCATGCTGCTGGGCTCGGCCATGCTGATATGTGTGCATTTCATTTATGCTATTCCCGATATAAACTATTGGCTGGTAGCTATTGTGCTGATGATAATTTTGGGTATCGCTTTCTCGCTGGTACCTTCTGCCATGTGGCCGGCTGTGGCCAAGATATTCCCGGTAAGCCAGTTGGGTACGGCATACGCATTGATTTTCTTTATCCAGAATATCGGTCTTTGGGGTATTCCTACATTGATAGGGTGGGTGCTTGATGCCTATTGTATATCCGGCAAGAAACCAGATGGAACGAATATGTATGACTATACGGTGCCTATGTGCATTTTTACCGGTATTGCCTGCTTGTCCCTTATAGTGGCTCTACTTGCTGAAGAAGGCAGACAAGAAGTATGGTTATAAGCTGGAAGAGCCTAATATTCAGAAATAATAGGAAAAGCGGATACCGTATGATGGAAATACCCGAAGGAAAAGTAAGTCTGTTGGACGCTGTTCCGGTCCGCTGTGGACATATAACAACCGAATGGGAAGGTGAGTGCGCCGTACTCGCTACCCACGGTTTAAATACGAATGGATGCGTCGTTTTTTATTGCCGAAGGGGATGTCTCCTGACATCCATGTGAGGTGGAAGAACACGGTACAGCTGTCTGGAATCTGATAGATGGACATCGTACCGTGCGCGAAATCATCTCTCTACTTGCCAGGCACTTTGGGAGGAAGAGAATTATATTCCCCGGGTCACCGCCTACGTAATGCAGTTGCGTAAGGATGGATTTATCCAGTTGACAATCCGGAATTAGAATTCCTTTATTCCCTATCTACTTTTATCAATCCTCCCGTTGCCGTATCAAACAGCACTTTGATGGTAGAATTCTTGTTGAACAGTACCGGTGCGAGGTATTCTACGGTGCCGAATTGGGTAATGGGAAGTTGGTCGTCAAACAATTTCTTATTGTTATACATCAATGTCACTTGTGCCTTGCCCGGAAGGTTATAGGCTACACCGTCCACTTTCTTTTTGCCTTCCTCGGTTGGCAGATACATCGGGACTTTTGAGGTCGGTGACGCTGATATAATACGGTTCACCGGCAAGGTCATTATTGGCCACCACTCCCAGCTTTCGGGAAAAACGGAAAGCCACCTCATCTTTCATCTCTTTAGGCGTCAGCCGGATGGTGAATGTCTTGGGTTCTTTCTTTATTTTGCCCGAGAACATTTCCGTCATAGTCGTTTCCTGCTGGTTCAGATTGTCAAGCATCAGCTTGAGTTGGGCGCCGTCCTTGGGCATATTGTCTGCTTCGCCGCGCAGGAGGGCATTCTTGCTTTCGCGGATGCTGTATATTTCCTTGGCCACCAGCTCGGCCATCTTGGCACTGGAGTTGGACATCAGTATTTCTTCCGTCAGAAAACTGCGTGGGTCAATGCTGCTTTCGGTGGCTTTGGCTTCGGGCGTCTTGGCAGCAGGCTTGCCGCTGAACGGAATGTTGATGGAGCGGACAATTCCGTCTTCGGTAAGCTCCATAAGGGGTGCTACGGTCTTGTCTTTCATCTTCACGAAATAGACGTTGTCCTTATCCGGTACACCGGCTATGCGGGTTTCTATCTTATCCAGTGTCCAGAACTCCTCGGGTTCGGCAGACACGTTGTTGAGACGCAGATAGCGGTCGGCATATCTGCAAAATTCTCCGGGAGTGTAGGTATGCTTGGTGGCTTGCAATACGATTTCTATTTCTGTTTTGGGCAACATATAGGTCACTCCGTAGTCTTTGCCACGCATCACACCGGTGGTTACGTCTGTTTGCGCCAGGGCAGTGGTAGACAAGAACAGAGCTGAGAGCATCAATATATTCTTCTTCATAATGTACATTCGTTTAGACTGATTTAGCTAAGGGACAAAGTTAATGAAGTTATCTTTGCTAAATATTGCTTTATAAATTATTAACAGAGCTGACGAACTGTACGCAAACCGGCATGTCGACTACAATGTCTGATGAGTATCTTCCAAGAGTCCGGTAACTTCGTTTCGTTTGTATACCTGAATGACATTGCTGTCGCGGCAGGCGGCAAGCAAGTATTTACCGTTGGGCGTGATGTTGAAGTTGCGGGGATGGATGCCGGTGGCTGATAACCTACCTTTGCCAAGGTCCCATTTTCGGGATTCACGGCAAAGATGGCGATGCCGTCTTCTTTCAGACGGTTGCTGGCGTAGAGGTATTTCCCATCCGGACTGAGGTGGATGTCTGCACTTCCACGGGCGGCTACGGTGTCGGCTGTGATAGTCTGTATCTGTTCCAGGCGGCCGTCGTCGTAACTGAAGGCAATGACCTTACCGGACAGTTCGGTGATGAGATAGGCAAACTTCCCGTTAGGGCTGAATGTCAGATGGCGCGGGCCGGAATCTGCCTCAATGCCAACGGCTTCCAGAGAAGCATGAGGAATAGGGTTGTCGGGGTGCATCACAAAGCGCAGGATGCGGTCGGCACTGAAGTCGGTGGCGAAGATATACTTTCCGTCCGGTGAAAAGACCGTGCAATGGATGTGGGGAGTGGCTTGCCGTATGGCGTCGGGACCGGTGGCAGAGCCTTGAAAGAGCGTGTCTGCAGGAGCCAAAGTGCCGTCTTTCTGTAAAGGAAAGACGGACATGGTTCCACCGCTGTAGTTGCAGTCAACACTTCCCGGCCATTGGTGGCCACGTAGCAGGGGTCGGCGCCGAAGGTGGGAACGGTGTTCAGCAGGCGCAGTTCTCCCGTTTCCCGGTCGAAGGCAAGGGAGCTGAGGGCTGCTGTGCTGTCGTTCATTTCACTGACGGCATAGACAAATTCGCCATCTCCCGAGGGGACGAGGTAGGAGGGATTGGGCAATGCCGCTGAACTGAGCGGAACGGCTGTTCCCGTCTCCTGATTAAAGCGGAAGGTATAGATACCCTTGCTTGAGCCATTCGTGTAAGTACCTATTAGCATGGCGAGTTCGTCCTGGTCACCGTTAGTGCCCTTTGGAGAAGAGCCACATGCTGTCAAACCTAATCCGAGCATACAGAAAAGAAGTGTTTTCATTAATTTAATGTGTTAATGTGCAATATGCTAATGTGCTAATTGGCTGCGCTGTATATGCTGCATGGTCATTGGTACATTAGCATATTGGCACATTAGCACATTAAAATTTAACTTCGGCAATACTGACGCGGTCATCGTTCAGCACGATGCGGAGGTCGCTGGCGGTAGTGCCTTTGACGGATAGGAAATCAGTTTGCCGTATTCGCTGACGGTGCCCGAATATACGGTGAGGAACTGTCCGCCACCGCCCGAGAGCTGGATTTCGAAGGTTGCCGGCAGGTTGTTGTCACGTGTAAAGGCAATGGCAACTTTATCTACCTTGGCTCCGTTCTTCAAGGCAAAGGTAATATAATCTCCCTTATTTCCTTGCCATGCGGTATTGATTTTTTCGTCGAGCACGTTTTCGGCATCCTCTGGGTTGGTGCTGGCACTCACACGCTTTGCTGGTTTTTGGGCTTCAATGGCTTTGGCACGGGTCTGGTAGTCTTCTACGGTCAGCGTTCCGTTCAGGCGGATGTCTTCGGAAGAGGCGCCGGCCATGAGCACGAAGTCGCCGGGTTCCACCACCCATTTCATGTCGGCGTCCAGAAGCTCCAGGTGCTTGCGGTCGATGGTGAAGGACAGCTCCTGGGCTTCGCCCGGTTCGAGGTGGATGCGCTGGAAGCTGCAAGATTCTTTTCGTAGGTGGTGATGCTGCTCAGTACGTCGCGGATATAGAGCTGCACTACTTCATCTCCGGCACGTTTGCCGGTGTTGGTCACCTTCAGGCGGACGGTGGCAGACTCGTTCGGGGTGATGACTCGGGGAGTGATGTCGAGGTCGGAGTACTCGAAGGTGGTGTAGCTTAAGCCGTAACCGAAGGGGTACAGTGCTCCGTTGATGCGTGACATGTTGCCCGTGGGCCCCGGATTCTTACCGCCGTCTATCTGTGAAGAAGGTTTGCAGGGGAAGTTGAAGGGGATTTGCCCTACGGTCTTGGGGAAGGTCACTGTCAGCTTTCCACCAGGGTTGTAGTCGCCGAAGAGGATGTCGGCCAGGGCCGTTCCGCCTTTGGAGCCGGGATACCAGGCTTCGAGGATGGCGGGGACGAACTTGTCTGCCCAGTTGATGGAGAGCGGGCGTCCGTTGATGAGTATCAGTACGACGGGCTTGCCCGTGGCTTGTATGGCTTGAAGCAGTTGCAACTGCCGGCCGGGCAGGTCGAGGCTGGTGCGCGATTTGTTTTCGCCGCAGGTGCGTTGTCCGCCGCCCAATACTACGACGGCAACATCAGCTTGGCGGGCATTTTCTACGGCTTTGTCTATTTCGGCTTGCTCGTCGTCGGTCAGAGGATAGTCTATGATTTCACTTTCGGGCCAGTGGGCATCCACTAGGTCGCAGCCTTTGGTGTAGAGCACCTCTGCCTTGCCTTTTGTCTTTTCTTGAATGCCTTCCAGTACAGTGGTCACCTCTACGGCAAGGGGGCCGTAATGGGTCAGCGCGTAGCCTTCTTCGTTGGCATTGGGACCACAGACGGCAATCTTCTTGGTGGAGTTGATGTCTAAGGGCAACAGCTCACCGGCATTCTTCAGCAGAACGATGGACTCGCGGGATGCCTGCAAGGCGATGGCTTCGTTCTCTTCTTTTTCCACTTCACGGTCGGCACCGGCAAGGTCTGTCTGATAGGGGGCATCGAACAGACCAATGAGGAACTTTACCCGGAGGATGTCGCGCACACGGTCGTTAATGACTTCTTCGCTCAGCCCGCCTTCCTTCACCAGTTCGCGGAGGGGAAGGACGAAGGAGTCGGGCGAGCGGAAGGTGCAGCGTACGTTCAGCCCGGCTTCCACGCTTTGGCGGACGGCTTCTTTCATGTCTTTGGCGGTGCCGTGCTTGGTGTAGAGGTATTCTACGGCGTCACTGTCGGATACGACGTAGCCACGGAATCCCATTTCGCCACGCAGGCGGGTGGTGAGCCAGTAGTAGCTGCCCTGCACGGGGATGCCGTCGTAATCGTTGTACGAACTCATTACGCCCAGCATGCCGGCTTCCCGGATGACGCGTTTGAAAGGGTAGATGTGTATGTTCTCCACTTCGCGCGGCGACATTTGCGGGTCCACGCGTGCCATGCCTTCGCGGGCGCCTTTGTTGTTACTGTAAGCGGCAAAGTGCTTGCCGGTGGCGGCCACTTGGTGGTTGTGCTGCAAGCCGCGCACCATTTCGATGCCCAGTTCGGCTACGAGGTAGGGAGATTCGCCGTAAACTTCTTCGTAGCGTCCCCAGCGCTGGTCGCGTCCTACGTCGAGGATGGGGGCGTAGACGTTGGTGTAGCCCAGCATGCGGGCTTCGCGTCCGGTGATGAGTCCTACTTGGCGAATCAGTTCACGGTTCCAGGTATGTCCCAGTCCCAGTTGGGTGGGGAAGTTGGTGGCGCGGTAGCTTTCCACGCCGCGTATGCCTTCGTTGGTAAAGTCTACGGGGATACCGAGACGGGTATCTTCCACAAAGAACCGTTGCACCTCGTTCAGTGCCCAGGCGTGGCGCGAGGCGGGCCAGACGTAGGCATTGTCCGAGGGAGGCAGCCCCCATTGCTGGAAGCCGTTCAGGTGTTCGTCGATGGCGCCGATGCCGTCTTTCCAGAGCAGCTCTTTCCATTCGGGGGTGGGGAGGTCGTCTTTCAGTACGCGTTTGTAGCCGTAGAGGGTGACCATTTGGCAGGTCTTTTCGTCCAGCGTCATCTGTTGCAGCAGGTTTTCGATGCGTGCTTCGAGCGGGGCGGAGGGGTCTTCGTACACGTCTTTCACTCCGTTTTTGTTGAAGTCTATCCCACTTGTCGGTACATTCACTTTTCACCTGCTTGTAGGTTGCCGGTGTTTTGGCAGGCTTTTGTGCGCAGAGCAGTGTGCTTCCTCCAAGCAGCAGGGTTAGGGCAATAAGGTTCTTCATGATATGTTCTAAAAATCTCTTGGTTATTATTGTTTCTTTTGTTGACAAAAATACGGCTAATGTGTGAAATAAAGGGATAAAATAGTCCGAAGTATCGGCTTTTATTGTCCGAAGGGTCTTCCTCTTACTAAAAATATCCTCCAAGACGCTACCGGGGAATTCAAATCATTATTAGACGAAACATATCATTCACTTTTAAAAAGAAAGAGAGAACACTATAATAACCTGAAAAGTAGATGCAATCGCGGTGTATACAAGTATTACGGCTACATCTGTTAAACGAGGGTGTATTTATATAATAGGAATCTGTTGGCGGAATTGTTGCTTGTACGGAAGAACTTTCTTTTCAACCTTGGGATGTCTAAACCCAACCTTGGTTTAGACATCCCAAGGTTGGGTATGGAAAAACCAAAGTTTGGGATAGATTGCTTCCTTAATTCTTTCCGGTTTTTCAGTTAACTTCAGAGACTTTTTCCGTTAACTTCCCATCTCTTTTGTGCAAATATCCATTACAGAAGATAGATATTCCCTCTTGCAGGGGGTAATTCCGTCAACGGATACTGGCTTTGGTAGCTGTTTGAACATTGATGACAATGGGGTGCACATATTCTATGTATGGAAGATTATTGTTTTTATCACGAAAAGTCAGTATTAGCTAATATTTGTAAATATATGGTGATTGCTAATAAAAGAATATGTATCTTTGGGCCAAAGAAAGCGGTAGAGGATGAAAAATAAAGTAGCATTTATCCCTTTTTCACCCTCCCTACTTAGCAATGAGTTACGCAATCTTTTAAATTTCAGACCGTTACAAAGTCATGGGGTTGACTGGATTTGACAGCGGGCAGAAATGGTAAGTAAGCATGCAGTGCGTCGTTGATTTGCACTTTAATCTCAGTCCTCAACATTTTATCTGGCGAAACTCGTTACGCTCTCGCTGCTTAATCGAAGTATAGTAGATTGAAGCTTAATCCGGCACCAGGTGCTGGGACGTGACATCACTCGGAAGCTGTTGCTCCGAAGCATTCCGATAAAGTGGTGCAGTCAAATCGGGGATAGTTCGTGTCAGCCTCGTGGCGCGGGTGAAAATTTAGAGGATAAGGCAACGGTTGATGGCTTTGGTTCTGCCGCTGCACGAAAATTTAGGCAAAGATAAGCATGTAGAAAGCTTATGATTTCCTCGTTTGGACGAGGGTTCGATTCCCTCCAGCTCCACGGATATAGTAAAAGAAGTTTGTAAGTACCTTGAATT